>ERZ761607.775-NODE-775-length-47365-cov-421.027373_pt1 | contig 47365 bp, 39 predicted proteins | sample MGYA00511164_ERZ761607 | MGnify/ENA primary metagenome ERZ761607 (study PRJEB28899, sample SAMN02445080) | bioreactor sludge metagenome | biome: EBPR sludge | place: Australia: Brisbane, Thorneside Wastewater Treatment Plant | collected 2011-06-22 ...
GGCGAGGCCTGACGTTGGCCGCCGCGTCACGCGCCTAACGGTCATGACTTTCGACGCACCCCTGATGATGAAAGTCATGACCGTTTCCCTCATCCCCGGCCCTTCTCCCGCGCACGGGAGAAGGGAGATTCGCGAGTCGCAGACGCGACTTTCACGTTAAAGAAATCTCCGCTGGCGCCGTGAACTCACTGGTGTAGGAAACGAATCAGTGGAGCCGCCGGATGCACCCAACCCTCAGAATCATCACCGCCGCTCTGATCACTCTGGCACCGTCGGTGGCGCCGGCGGCCTGGCAGGTGATCTCGTCCGAGCCAGGCAAGCGAATCGAGATCGACCGCGGCAGCATCACTCGCGACGAACGGGGACGCACCGTTGCCCTCGGGCGAATCATCCTCGACAAGCCGATCATCGATCCCAAGACCTCTTCGGCTTACCGCATCGTGCAGGCGCTCAGCAGCTACGACTGCGCGGCGCGCAGCTACAGCACGCTCAAGCGCAGCTACTTCAAGGAAGAAGGCCAGCTCCTGCGCGAGGATGAGGTCAAGGTCCAGATCGACATGCCGGTCCGCTCGGGAATGCTCGACGACAAGCTGCTGCGCGAGGTGTGCCGGCCGAAGGCGGGCGGCGAAGCGGCCACAGCCGCCCGTCGTACCGCCGACAAGGTCAATGAGGCGACCGGTGAACTGCGCAAGGCAAACGAAGCTCTGCTGCAGAACGACGTCCGACGTGCCAACCTGCAGACCCCGCCGGCGGCAGCCGAAAAGCCCGAGCCCGAAACCAGACGCGCGCCGCCCGCCGCTCCGACCGCCGCAGCCGCGCCGGCGACCCGTCCCGCGCGCAGCACGCAGCTCGCGCGGGCGGAGCCGCCGGCCGCAGCGCAGCGTGCCGGCAGAGCGCAGCCGGGTGACCGGGCCGACCCAACTGCTGCCGCACGGCCGGCACGGCAGCAACACTGGTCGTACGAGGGCGATGGCGGTCCCGAGCACTGGGGCAGCCTGAAGCCCGAATACGCCCTCTGCGCGTCCGGCATGCGGCAGTCACCGATCGACATACGCGATGGTTTTCGCGTTGACCTGGAGCCGATCCAGTTCCGCTATCGTCCGTCCGAGTTTCGCGTCATCGACAACGGGCACACCATCCAGGTCGAGGTCGGCGGCAGCAGCATCAGCCTCCTCGGCAAGAGCTACGAGCTCGTCGAGTTGCACTTTCATCGGCCGTCGGAAGAGCGCGTGAACGGCAAGTCATTCGAGATGGGGGCGCATCTCGTGCATCGCTCGGAAGACGGCCGCCTGGCGGTCGTCGCCGTCCTGCTCGAGAAGGGCATGGAGCACCCGCTGATCCAGACGGTATGGAACAACCTGCCGCTGGAGAAGGGAGAGTACGTAATGCCCCCCGGACTGAGCATCGACCTCGCCCAACTGCTGCCAGCCGACCGGAGCTACTACACCTACATGGGCTCGCTGACCACACCGCCCTGCAGCGAGGGCGTCCTGTGGCTGGTGCTGCGGCAACCGCAGCAGATTTCCGCCGAGCAACTGGCGATCTTCGCCCGCCTCTATCGCCACAATGCCCGCCCGATCCAGCCGGGCTTCGGCCGCATGATCAAGGAATCGCGCTGACACGCCGACGGCGACGGCTGGCGGGCTGGTGCATCGCCTGCCGTCGCGCCAGCGACACCAAGCGCCACATCTCAGGCGTCGGCGATCACCGTGCACACCACGCGGCGCTCGCGGCGCGGTCCATCGAACTCGCAGAAGAAGATGTTCTGCCAGCGCGACAGACCGAGCCGGCCATCAATCAGCGGAATCGTCTCCGACGGGCCGACCAGCCCGGCCTTGAGATGGGCGTCGCCGTTCCCGTCCTGCTCGTCATGCAGCCAGACGCCACGGGGAATCATTCGCTGCAGCAGGTTGAGCACGTCCATCTGGACGCTTTCGTCCCAGTTTTCCTGGATCATGATGGCGCAGGTCGCGCCCTGCGCGTAAAGCGAAACCAGACCGTTACGGATGCCGCTCCGCGCCACCACCGACGCCACGTCAGACGTGATATCCAGCAACTGCTCGCGCCGCTGGGTAGCGATCGTCACTGTCTCGCGCATGCCATGCCCCTCCCCGATCGAGCGGCGGCATCCCCCGCCACGCTGCGGACCATGGCCCGCCGGCCGACTGACGAAGCAGGCTGCCAAGGATGGCCCTTTTTGGCATAATACCGCGCGAACCCGCCGCACGGTGCTCCGGAAGCTGAACACAGCAGCGCTGACGCCGGACGAAACGCGACGCCCCGGCCGTCGGCGCGTCGCCGGGAGAACTCACCTTACGCAACCGGGGCTTCGCGATGCTGATCTGGTTCGTCGTCATTTATCTGCTGCTGTCGATTGCCATCGGGCTCTATGCCGCGACGCGCGTGCACAACACCAAGGACTTCGCCGTCGCCGGACGCTCGCTGCCGCTACCGGTGGTGACCGCCACCGTCTTCGCGACCTGGTTCGGCGCCGAGGCCGTCTTCGGGGTGTCCGCAACCTTCGTCACTGATGGTCTGCGCGGCGTCGTCGCCGACCCCTTCGGCGCCAGCCTGTGTCTGGTGATCGCCGGCATCTTCTACGGCACGACGCTGTACCGGCTCAACATCCTCACTCTCGGCGACTTCTTTCGTCTGCGCTACAACCGAACGGTCGAGGTACTGACGACGCTCTGCATCGTCGCCTCGTATCTCGGTTGGGTTTCGGCACAGATCAAGGCCCTCGGACTCGTCTTCAGCGTCGTCACCGATGGCGCGGTTACGCCTGCCGCCGGCATGATTCTCGGCACCCTGATCGTCCTCACCTATACCACCTTCGGCGGCATGCTCTCGGTCGCCGTGCTCGACTTCGTGCAGATCAGCGTGGTCATGGGTGGCATGCTCTACATCGGCCACCTGATCGCCGGCATCAGCGGCGGCGTCGAGGTCGTCGTCGAGCAGGCGGCAGCCGCCGGCAAGCTCGACTTCTTCCCCGACACCGGTGCTGCCGAGTGGCTGGCGTTCATCGCCGCCTGGATGACGATGATGCTCGGCTCGATCCCGCAGCAGGATGTCTTCCAGCGCGTCACTTCGGCACGCACGGCAAGGATCGCCATCTACGCCTCGATCCTCGGCGGCGGCCTCTACTTCTGCTTCACCTTCGTGCCGATGTTCATCGCCTACGCCGCGACGCTGATCAATCCGGAGCAGTTCAACGCATTGATCGAAAGCGATGCGCAACTGGTCCTGCCGACACTGGTGCTCGAACACACGCCGGTGTTCGCGCAGGCGATCTTCTTCGGTGCCGTCCTGTCGGCGATCATGAGCTGCTCGTCCGCCACCCTGCTCGCCCCGTCGGTGGCATTCTCGGAGAACATCGTCCGCAACTTCTTTCCCGAAATCGGCGACCACGCGTTCCTGCGCATCATGCGCCTGACGCTGGTCTGCTTCGCCGCCATCGTCCTCGTCTTCGCGCTGAACTCGGAAGCGTCGATCTTCAAGATGGTCGAGAACGCCTACAAGGTGACCCTCGCCGGCGCCTTCGTGCCGCTGTTCTTTGGCGCCTACTGGCGGCGCGCCAGCACCCAGGGCGCACTGGCAGCGATTGTCGGCGGCCTCGCCTCGTGGCTGCTGATCGAACTGTTCGTCGAGTCGCCACTGGTACCGGCACAGCTGATCGGGCTTGGCGTCAGCATGCTCGGCATGATCGCCGGCTCGCTGTTGCCGCAGCGGATCGGCGGGCCGACGCCGGCACATGATCTGCATGCCCGCATGCACCACCGTGCAGCCGCCCAGACGCACCACGCGACAGCGCTGCACCAGCATGGCAGGAAGTGAGCGCCTGACACACGGCGATCTGGCAGCGGAGGTGGGGCGCGCCAACCGGCCACTGCCTCGACCGACGCGCCTGCCCCTCTATCTGGCGCTGGCCTATCTGGTGCTGATTGGCTACGCCAGTCTCTACCCGTTCGCCAACTGGCGCGACCTCGGCGTCGCGCCGCTCGAATTCCTCGGCGCCGGCTGGCCACGCTACTGGACCGTCTTCGATCTCGCGGTCAATGTCTTCGTCTATCTGCCGCTCGGCTTTCTGCTGACGCTGGCGTTGGGGCACCTGCCGGGGGGACGCTGGTCGGCGGTAACGGCAGCGGTGCTCATCGGCAGTCTGCTGAGCCTCGGACTCGAGTGCGTGCAGAACTGGCTGCCGACCCGCGTGCCGTCGAATCTCGATCTCGCCTGCAACGCCGCTGGCACGGCGATCGGGGCGCTGCTCGGCGCTTGGAACGGCAAGCGCATCCTGCGGCGCATTGCCCGCCTGCAACAGGAGCTGCTGGCACCAACGGCGCAGGTCGAACTCGGTCTCGTGCTGCTCGGCGTCTGGCTGCTGACCCAATCGTCACCGGAGACGCTGCTCTTCGGCAGCGGCGACCTGCGCAACGTGCTCGAGCTGACGCCGGCCGTCCCCTACGCGGCGCACTCCTTCTTCGTCCTCGAAGCGGCGCTGATAGGCTGCAACACGGTCGTCATCGGCCTGTTTGCCCGCACCCTGCTCGCCGACCGGGCGTCGACGCACATGGCACTCTTCGCTTTCTTCGTCGTCGCGCTGGTGATCAGGACACTGGCCGCGGCAGTGCTCGTCGCGCCGCAAGAGGCGTTTGCCTGGCTGACGCCGGGAGCCGAAGTCGGTTTGCTGATCGGCGGCGTCCTGTTGACCCTGAGCCTGCTGCTGCCGGCGTCGACGCGTGTGGCGCTCGCCGCCGTTGCGCTGATGGCCGGCACCGCCCTGGTCAACCTGACGCCGGCCAACCCCTATTCGGAAGCCGCACTGGCAGCGTGGAAGCAGGGCCATTTCCTCAACTTCAACGGCCTGACACGCTGGATGGCCAGCCTCTGGCCGTTCCTCGCCCTGCCGTATCTGACCGCCGTCGGCCGCCGCCACTGACTCACCCGCAGGCGCCCGGACCGCCTCTGCGCGCGCGCATCAGCAACTGCCAGTAGGCGAGCTGCGGCGCGCGCTGCTCGAGCTCGCCTGCCAGTCGAAGCTCGAGCAGATCGAGCAACTGGCGGTCCTCGCGGGCTGCCGTGTGCGGATTGATCGCCTCCGGGTACACGACCAGATCGCCTGCAGCACGTTCCGCCTTGCCGGGAAAACCCTGGCCCGCGAGACGATGGCCACCGGCAAGCGGCGACCACGGCGGCAGCTCGACCCACATCGTGCCGCCCAGTGTCGGCACTTCGACCCGCCCACCGCAGAGGAGGCGGAAGATGCTGACCGGTACCCGGCAATGCAGATCGAGTCCCCGCAGGACGAACAGCTCGTGCGCTGCCAGACTGATCTCGAGATAGAGGTCACCGGCAATCTTCAGCTCGTCGCCCGGTGGCAGGGGCGCCTGGCGTGCGAGGCGCAGTCGCTCGCCGGCGAGCAGCCCTGGCGGCACACTCACCTCGAGGGAGCGCCGTTCATCGCGCCAGCCAGTACCGGCACAAACCGTGCAGACCGTCTCGCGCAGATAGCCGCGGCCACCGCAGGTATCGCAGCGGCCGGTCCTGCCGCCGCCGCGCACCACCCTGCCACAACCGCTGCAGGCAGGGCAAGGCACAGAATGATTGTGCTGCACGCGGCCGCTGCCGGCACAACTGCTGCAGCGGACACGCTGCAGCAGATCGACCTTGCTGCGGCAACCCGACGCCGCCTGCTCGAGGCTCAGCACCAGCGACTGCACGAGGTCATCGCCGACCTCAGCGCGACTGCCGGCAGCAGCCGTCGCGGCGGCTTGCTGCGATGTGCGCCAGGCGGCCAGACGCTCGTCATCGAGCAGCAACTCGTAGGCAGCGTGCACCCGCTCGAACTCGCCGGTGGCAGCCTGCGACGGATTGCGGTCGGGATGCCAGCGCATTGCCAGCCGCCGAAAGGCCCTCTTGATCTCCTCGCGCGACGCCTCTCGGGCAACGCCCAGAACGGCGAAAGGGTCCTCGCAGATGGTCATTCGCTTGTTTTCACGGCAGGAACGCTCGGTAAGTAGCGGGCAACATGGCGAAGCAAGCTGGCACTGGACCAGGGCGATGCCGCCCGCTTCCCGCGCCCGCTTCGCCGCATACGCTGCCGGGCAGCAAGCTGCAACGCGACGCCAACGCCGGCGGTCGGCACGGGCAAGCTTGCGCCCGCAGCCCACCATGTCAGCGGCGATACTGCCGCAGCTTCCTTACGCAGAGCTTGCGACGGCCCATCCGGACGCCAACCGGCGGCTCGGCGGACGGCCGCGGGAAACTCGCCCACCGCCGCCCGCTGCTGCCATGACAGCTGGCAGACGTGCTGCGCTGAGCGAACAGACTTTCGCCCACGCTCGCGCCACCGTTGCTACACTAGCCATGAGTGATTGCCGGCGCAACGCCTGCCGCAAACCGTCGCCGACTGCCGGCAATCAGGGAGGCGTTTGCGGGTTCGACATGCAGCAGAGCGACGCGCAACGATGAGGACCAGCAGCTTGCCAGGAAAGGAACCCGCGTCATGAGCGCAAGCGTCGCGAGCAGGGCGTCGCTGACCCGTTACGCCTGGCTGTCGATCGCCGCGGCGACGCTGACGATCGCGCTCAAGGGGGTCGCCTGGTGGCTGACCGGTTCGGTCGGTCTGCTGTCCGACGCCATCGAATCCTTCGTCAACCTTGCTGGCGCGCTGATGGCGCTGTGGATGCTGACTCTGGCAGCACTTCCGGCCGATGACGAGTACGCGTACGGGTACAGCAAGGCCGAGTACTTTTCGAGTGCCTTCGAGGCCTTTCTGATCCTGCTGGCGGCGATCAGCATCGCCTACACTGCGCTCGTCCGGCTGCTTGATCCGCGGCCGATAGAGCAGCCGGGTATCGGGCTGATGATTTCGCTGCTTGCCTCGGCGATCAACCTGGCGACCGCTCGCATCCTGCTGCGCGTCGGCCGCGAGCACGATTCGATCACCCTCGAGGCCGACGCACAGCACCTGATGACGGACGTGTGGACGTCGGCCGGCGTGATCGCCGGCGTCGCGCTCGTCTGGCTGAGCGGCTGGCTCTGGCTCGATCCAGCGATCGCACTGGTCGTCGCGGCCAACATTCTGTGGACCGCCTTTGACCTCCTGCGGCGATCGCTTTCCGGGCTGCTCGACGCCTCGCTGCCGCCACAGAAGCTGGCGCAAATCGAGAGCCTGCTGGCCATTCATCGAGCGCAGGGCCTGGGCTTCCACGCCCTGCGCACCCGCCAGGCAGGCAGCCGCTGCTTCGTCAACCTGCACGTCCTCGTCCCCGGGGGCTGGACCGTGCAGCAGGGCCACGACTGGGTCGAGCGGCTCGAGGAGGAGATCCGCCAGCTCCTGCCGCAGGCGCACGTCACCACCCACCTCGAACCGCTCGACGACCCGCTGTCGATGAGCGATCAGGAGCTCGAGCGGGTGCCGGGCGCCGAACGTGCACCGCACTGAGACTTCCTCGCGTACCGGCCTCGCGCCGTGGCTTCAGTCGGCGAATGCCACCGGTGACCCAGGAGCCAGCCGCAGGAGCGACGCTGCACTCCCGCGGTTGACGGCGACTTCGACCAGACCGACGCTGTTCTCGTACCAGAACGCCTCGCCGGCAGCCGCCTCGGCGAAGACGCGCGCTGGCGGTATGGCGCGGCCGCAGAGGCAAAGCCTCGCCTGCGGTGGCAGGTTCGCTGCGCGCATCCCGGTCATCGCATTGCCGTAATGATCGATATAGATGACCTCCGCCAGATCGTCGGCCGGCAGTACGTGCTGCAGGCGGCTGCTCGCCGCCAGCCAGGCCACCGGCCAGTCGCCGGATGCGATGCGCGCAGCGACGGGAGCAAACAGGTCGCGCCCGTGGAACGAGGCCGACAGCCGCTCGGGGTGCCAGACGATGCGCCAGCTTCGCTGCTCGCGGGCACGTGCTGCAACCACTGCCAGCAGGCCATTGTCGGGCCCGACATAGTACTTGCCGTCGGCCTCGAGGACCACCGCCGGGCGATCGCTGCCGACACCCGGGTCCACTACCGCGAGGAAGACACTGCCGCGGTCGAAGCCTGCCTGCAGCGCCGCCAGCAGATGCGCGCCGGCGCGCGGGGCGAAGTCGGGCACCCGATGCAACAGATCGACGATCGCCATGTCAGCACGGCCGACACGCAGCAAGACCGCCTTCATCTGGCCGACGTAAGGGTCATCGATGCCGAAATCCGTGAACAGAACGATCATGGCGTGCGGGAAGTGGGGTGGCCGACCGGCAGCATAGCGCGTATCGCCAGTTGCTGACAGCCGCGGCCCGCCGCATGGGCACTGGGTGGGTGTCGTTGATCTGCGTTAAGATCCGGCACAGTCGTCAGCAATCCAACCGGGGGAACCGCTTCCATGAGCCATTTCAGGCATCACGTGTTTTTCTGCTGCAATCAGCGTAGCGAGGGAGAAACCTGCTGCAACAACTCTGGTGCGACAGCGGCGCAGACCTACGCCAAGGACCGGATCGGCGAACTGCACCTCAAGGGCGCCGGCAAGGTGCGCATCAACAAGGCTGGCTGCCTCGACCGTTGCGACAACGGCCCGGTACTGGTGGTTTACCCGGAAGGCGTCTGGTACAGCTACGTCGATAACGAGGACATCGAGGAAATCATCCAGGAGCATCTGGTGCACGGACGGGTGGTCGACCGCCTGCGCATCTGAATGGCCGGGCGCGAAGCCGGCCACCGACCGCCAGCGGTGCCTGCATGGCCCTCTGGCGCTGCCGGCGAGACGCTTGCAGGCACCGAAGCGGCAGCGCACGTCGGTCTTGCGCTGGCTCCGACCCTGGCCGGAGCCGGTATCGGCACTGCAGGCCGCGACAGCGACCGCCCGATGAACTTCCCCGGAGAGATGATGAGAAATCTGCTGGCTCGCCTGCTGCTGGTCGCAGTGCCGTACCTGCTGTACGCTGGCACGCCGGCGAGCGGAGCGGAGAGGCCGCTGCTGCCGGCGACGCTCAACGAAGAGCTGCGGATGCTGCCCGTCGGCACGGGCTGGTCGAGTGTCGAACTCGAAACGACGCTCTTCGTACCGCCGGGTGCCGGCCCCTTCCCGCTCGTCGTCATCAACCACGGGCGGGTCAGCGGCGATCCGCGCTTCGACCCACGTGCCCGCCATCTCGTCGCCAGTCGCGAGTTCCTGCGGCGCGGCTACGTGGTGGCGATACCGATGCGCCCGGGGTTCTCGAAGTCCGGCGGCAGCTACGTCGATCCGCGCTGCGACATCGAGAGCAGCGCTCGGCTGCAGGCGGAAACGATCATCGCCGTCCTGCGTCAGCTGCGACTGCGGCCAGACATCGATCCCGACCGCATCCTGCTCATCGGCGAATCGGAAGGCGGCATGGGAGTCATGGCGGCGGCGGCGACCGGCTTCCCGGGCCTGCGTGGCGTCCTGAATCTTGCCGGTGGCCTGCGCTCCGGCGCTGCCGACTGCCTCTGGCAGGAGGCGCTGGTCGAGTCCTTCGCCGCCTTCGGCAGGACCAGCAAGGTGCCCTCGCTCTGGTTCTACGGTGACGGCGGCAGTCACTGGGGCAAGGAACTGCCGCGGCAGCTGCACCGCGCCTACCGCGAGGCGGGCGGGCAGGCCGAGCTGATCACCGATACGGATTTCGCCGGCGATGCGCAGGCGCTGTTCGCCAGCGCGCAAGGGGTACCGATCTGGTGGCCGGAAAGCGAACGCTTCCTGCGCGAGATCGGCCTGCCAACCGAGATCCTCTTCGACGTCGTGTCGACGCCACGGCCGGCGCCGACCGGCTACGCCGAACTGAGCGACAGCGAAGCGCTGCCGTATGTCGACGAGTACCGGCGCGAGCTCTACCGAAGGTTTCTCGGATTGCCACTGCCACGTGCCTTCGCCATCGCAACCACCGGCAACGTCGGCTGGGCACAGGGCGGAACCGACCCGCTGGCAGCGGCTCTCGGCAACTGCGAGCGCTCCGCCAGGCGCGCTTGCGCCCTGTACGCGGTCGACGACGAGGTCGTCTGGCAGGCCGGGGAAGGCTCGCGATCGCCAGCCACGGACCCGCTGCGCGAGCCGTGAAAGCGGCCGGCAGCGGCCCCATGCGATGGTCGTGCATGGCCGTGACGTCGCCGCCTGACCCACCGGCAAAAGCGCCGCCGGGGACGACACAGACAGTGAAGGGAAGCTGAGGAATGAGACTGCCCCCGGAGCACCTGCTGCTCGACGGACCCGTCGGCAAGATCGAGATCACGGTCGAGAACCCCGGAGCGCCACGCGGCATTGCGCTGATCGCCCACCCGCATCCGCTCTTCGGCGGCGGCAACACCAACAAGGTGGTGCAGACGCTCGCGCGCACCTTCAACCATCTCGACTACGTCGCCCTGCGGCCGAATTTCCGTGGCGTCGGCCGCAGCGAAGGCAGGCACGATGACGGCAACGGCGAAACCGCAGATCTGCTCGCCGTGCTGGCGGAAGCGAAGTGCCGCTACGGCAACCTGCCGGTGGCGCTGGCGGGCTTCTCCTTCGGCGCCTACGTGCAGACGCGGGTCGCCGAAGCCTTGCTGGAATGCGGACATCCGGCGCAGCGACTGGTGCTCGTGGGCACCGCCTCCGGATTCGTCGAAGGAGCGCGTCGCTACCACACCAAGGCCGTACCGGGTGACACCATCGTCATTCACGGCTCCGAGGATGCCACCGTCCCGCTGGCGAACGTCCTCGAATGGGCGAGGCCGCTCGAGCTGCCGGTGGTGGTCGTCCCCGGTGCCGACCACTTCTTTCACCGCCGGCTGCACGTCATCCGCGAGATCGTCAGTCGCGCCTGGCGTCACTGAGCAGTGGCGTCGCCCCAGCGGGCGATGGTCGTCGCAGCCCTGCGCGACGGTTCCGCGCCGGCGCGCAACGTCGAGCCATCCGCCGCGCCCGCCATCGCCTTGTGGCAGCCGCCCCGCGATTGACGGCCCTTCCCGCGCCCTGTAATCTCGCACTGACGTCAAGCGGTTGCCAACTCTTGACGGCTTCCGTTTCCCCTTCCGACCGGCTGCTGCGCCGAAGAGCTTCCTTGATGCACGTCCTTCTCAGCCAGAATCTCTGGTCGCCGCTCCGGTCGCTCATCTTGGCCATCTGCGTCCTCACCGCTTGCGCCCCGCCAGAACCGATCCGGATCGGTTTCATCGGCGGGACTTCCGGGCGCGTGGCCGATCTCGGCATCGCCGGCCGCGACGCCGTGCTGCTGGCCGTCGAGCTGCGCAACCAGGCAGGCGGCATCGCCGGACGCAAGGTCGAACTGCTGATCAGGGATGACCAGCAGGATCCGGAGGCTGCCAAGCGGGCACTCCGCGAACTGGCCGCCCAGGGTGTCGTCGCCATCGTCGGTCCGATGACCAGTGCCATGGCAATACCGATGGTACCGATCGCCAATGAAGCGGGCATCCTGCTGCTGAGCCCGACTGCTTCCACCGACGAGTTGGGCGGGCGCGACGACCACTTCTTTCGCCTGAACGCCTCGACGCACGAGAACGCAAGCCGGGTCGCGCTCTATCATCTGGGGCAACAGACGACTCGCCGACTGGGCGTAGCCTACGACCTGCGCAACCAGGCCTATGCCGAGCCATGGCTGAAGAGTTTCACCGCCACGTACGTGCAGGGAGGCGGCGAATTGGCCAGTCCGGTCGGATTTACTGCCGGAGGTGAAGCCGCCTTGCTGCCGGTAGCACAGGCGCTCCTCGCGACCCCGGTCGATGGCGTGCTGATCGTCGGCAACTCGATGGACACGGCGATGTTGTGCCAGCAACTGCGCAAGCTCGACCCGCGTGTGCCGATCATCGCTTCCGAATGGGCGGCCACCGAGCGCTTGCTCGAACTTGGTGGCAAGGCGGTGGAGGGTGTGATCGTGGCACAGAACTTCGATCGCAACAGCACCGCGCCGCGCTACCGAAGCTTCCACGAGACCTACCGTGAACGCTTTCATCGCGAACCCGGTTTCGGTGGCGTGATCGCCTTCGACGCCGCCAACGTCCTGCTCGATGCCCTGGCCGAGCGTCAGGAGGGGCGCAGCATCAAGGACACCATTCTCGCCAGGCGGCGCTTCGAAGGCGTGCAGGAGCCGATCGTTTTCAACGAGTTCGGTGACGTCACGCGCAGGCTCTTCATGACCATCGCGCGTGGTGGCGAATTCGTCGTGGTCGACTAGGAAGATGCCTCCGGTTCGGCCACTCCGGCTGTGGTTGGCACTGCGGTTGGTTCTGCCCGGGATCGTTCCCCTGGCGATCGTTGCCGCACTCGTTCTCGGGATCCTGCTGCCGCAACTGCATGCCGGCATCGAGCTGCGTCACCAGGCGCTGGCCCGGGCGGTCGCCGGCCAGGTCGAAACGCATCTGCAGGGCGCCGGCCGCGAACTGCGCTCCGTCGCAGCCGACTTCGGCAACCGCAGCAACTACCCGGCGTCGTTCTGGCTTGCCCCTCTCGATGCGCATGCCGGATCGGGCGAGGTCTTCGCGGCAATCTACATCGTCGATGCCGACGACTCGGTTCTCGCAGTCGGCCTGCCCGAGTCGCAGCGTGGTCAGCGTGCCGACCTCCTGCAGCTCGACCTCTCCGCGTGGAGCTCGCTGCAGACGGCGCGACAGAACAGGCAGGCGACATGGTCGGCAACCTTTCTGTCCACAGTCAGCGGCCGATTGGCGGTGACGCTGGCGATTCCGATGGACAGCCGACTTCTGGTCGGCGAGATTGCCATCGATCAGTTGTCGAAATTCATTGCTCACATGCCTGCCGGGTCCGGGATGACGACGATGATCGTAGATCGTCGGGGTCAGGTGATCGCGCACTCGCAGATCGAGCTGAGCGGACAGCAGTTCAGCGTTGGTGACCTGTCAATCGTTCGCGATGCGCTGCAGGGGCGTTTCGCGACAGGTTCCTTCGAATGGGGCGGCGAGACCTACGTCGGCACCCCGGTCGGCATTTCACAGCTCGACTGGATCGTCGTCGTCGCCCAGCCGCGCAGCGAGACGCTGCAGCCTGTTCTGTCGGCGCTCTGGGCGCTGACTGCGGGTGCGCTGGTGGCCGTACTGCTGGCGATCGCGGTTGCCTTGCTGCTCTCCCGCGCCTTCGCGCGCGGCATCGACCGCTACGCGGCGCACGCGCATGCGATCGCCGAAGGGAATTATGCTCAGCCGTGGGAAACATTCGACATCCGGGAAATCGACGCCCTGAGCGGCGATCTGGAGCGGATGTCACTCGCGATCCGTCAGCGCGAACGGGATCTGGCAGCCAGCGAGGCGCGCTATCGCTCATTGATCAGCAGCCTGCCCGTGGTCATCTTCCAGTTCGATGAGCGGGGCCGCTTTACCCTCTGTGAAGGCAAGGGCCTGGAGCGGGTTGGCCGGAAGACGGGCAACGTCGTCGGGCGGTCGGTATTCGACCTCTTCCGCGATTCCTCCGCCGTCTGCGCACATGCCCGACGTGCCATCACTGGCGAAGCGATGCGCTTCGCCACGCCGATCGGCAGCCTGCTGTTCGAGGTCTACCTCAACCCACTGCGCGATCGCGACGGCGACCTCCAAGTTACGGGCGTCGCCGTGGACATCACCGAGCGCGAGAAGGCAGCGTCGTCGCTGCGCGTCTCGCATGGCCTGCTCGATGCCATCAGCCATGCGCAATCCCTCTACATCACCGGCGCCGATCCGCAGGCCATTTTCGACGGCATGTTGTCGGCGCTTCTGGAGATGACCGCAAGCGAGTACGGCTTCATCGGCGAAGTGCTGCACGAGGCCGACGGAACGCCCTATCTGAAGACCCAGGCGATCACCAATATCGCGTGGGACGAAACGACGAGGGCTTTCTACGCTGCCACCGCACCCGCGGGAATGGAGTTCCGCAACCTCGACACCCTGTTCGGCGCCGTCATGCGATCGGCGCAACCCGTTCTCACCAACGACCCGGCCAACGATCCGCGTCGCGGCGGCATCCCGCCGGGCCATCCTGCGCTGAACGCATTCATGGGCTTGCCGCTGTTTCGCGGCAGCGAACTGGTCGGCATGATCGGCGTTGCCAACCGCCCGATGGGCTACGACGAGGAGATGGTCGTCCACCTGCAACCCTTCCTGCACACATGTGCCAGTGTCACGCAGGCGATCCGGGAGAACCAGCAGCGCCATCTTGTCGCCGAGGCGCTGCGCGAGAGCGAGGTGCGATTGCGAACCGCCATCGAAAGCATCCCCTTCGACTTCTTTCTCATCGACGCCAGTGGGCGTTACCTGCTGCAGAACTCGGCCTCGCGCAGGAACTGGGGCGATGTGGTCGGCAAGCGCCCGGAGGATCTCACCACGGATGCAGCGCTGCTGGCGCTCTGGCAGAGCAACAATCGCCGCGCCCTTGCCGGCGAGATCGTCGACGAGGAGAGCCGCTTCGGTGTCGGCAAAGACGAGCGATTCGTCCACAACATCATCGCTCCCATCACCGACGGCGGCAGGACCAGAGGCATCGTCGGGCTGAACATCGATGTCACCGACCGCAAGCGGATGGAAGAGGGACTGCTGGACAGTGAAGAGCGTTTCAGGCTGTTCATGCACCACTTTCCTGGACTCGCCTACATCAAGGACGCGGACGGCCGCACGCTTTTCGCCAATCACGGATTCCGGAGCCACCTCGATCTCTCGCCCGACGACATGGTCGGCAAAACCGACCGCGAGCTGTTCCCGGGGGAGTTCGCCGAACAGGTCGCGGCTACCGATGAGCGGATACTGGCATCCGGGCAGTACGAGGAGCGCGAGGAGATCTACGCCGGACGCCACTGGTCCACGCTCAAGTTCCCCCTGCACCGCCCCGGCCAGGCGCCGCTGCTCGGCGGACTGACGCTCGACATCAGCCAGCGCAAGCTCGCCGAAGAAGCCTTGCGCGGCGCCAACCGGCAACTGCGGATGCTCAGCGACTGCAACCAGGCGCTGTTTCGTACCAGCGGCGAAAGTGAACTGCTGCAGACGATCTGCGCGATCGCCGTCGAGGTCGGCGGCTACCGGATGGCCTGGGTCGGTTATGCGGAAGCAGACGACCACAGAACGGTCCGACCAGCGGCGCACGCCGGGTGTGAGGAGGGCTACCTGCGGGAACTGGACGTCAGCTGGGCGGACGACGAGCGCGGCCGGGGGCCGATCGGCACCGCCATTCGCACGCGACGCCCCTGCCTCGTTCGCAGCATCGCCGATGATCCGCGCCTGGCATCCCGGCACGCGGCAGCACTCCGGCGCGACTATGCGGCCGTCTGCGCCCTGCCGCTGACCGCCCGTGACCGCAGCCTCGGTGCACTGGCGGTGTACTCGTCGGCGGCGGAGGTTTTCACCGACGTGGAGATCAACCTGCTGAGCGAACTGGCGAATGATCTGGCCTTCGGCATCGTCGCGCTGCGGACGAGGGACGAGAGGGAACGCGCTGCCCGGGCACTCGAGGACAGCGAGTTCTTCCTCAGGAAATCGCAGGAAGTGGGAGACCTCGGCTCCTACTATTTCGACGTGCGGACGCACACGTGGATCAGTTCGGAGAAACTCGACCAGATCTTCGGCATCGACGACAGCTTCCCCAAGAACACCAGTGGCTGGATCGAACTGGTCCATCCGGACGACAGGGAGGCGGTCTTGCGGCACCTGAGCGACGATGTCCTCGGCCGGCACAGCCGGTTCGACAAGGAGTACCGCATCGTCCGGCACGACAACGGCCAGGAGCGCTGGATGCATGGCCTGGGCGAACTGGAGTTCGACGATCACGGTGTGCCGCGCATGATGATCGGAACGATCCAGGACATCAGCCAGAGCAGGCAGGCCGAGCGCGCGCTGCACGAGAGTGAGGAACGCCTGCAGCAAGCCATCCGTGTTTCGCAACTGGGCATCTTCGATCACGATCACCTCAGCGACCAGATCTACTGGTCACCGGAGCAAAGGCTGATCCACGGCTGGGGCGCCGACCAGCCTGTGACCCTGCCGGCGTTTCTCGCCAGCGTCCATGACGACGACCGCCCGAGGATCGCGGCAGCCATCCAGCGGGCTCATGATCCGGCGGGCGACGGGGTGTACGACGTCACGCACCGGATCATCCGCCACGGCGAGATCCGCTGGGTCGTCACGCGTTCACAGACCTTCTTTGCCGGTGAGGGCAGCGCCCGCCGCCCGCTGCGTACGGTCGGTGCCGACCTCGACGTGACCGATCGCAAGCGGGCAGAGGCGGAACTCGAGCGCTACCGGGAGCAACTCGAGGAACTGGTGACCGAACGTACCGCCGAACTGCGCCAGGCGATGGATCATCTGGTGCAGTCGGAGAAGCTGGCTGCACTGGGCCATTTGGTGGCAGGGGTGGCGCACGAACTCAACACGCCACTGGGCAACGCCCGCGTCGTTGCCAGCAGCCTCAGCGCCGACCTGCGCGCCTTGGCCCTCGCCGTCGGCTCCGGCGCCGTGCGGCGCTCGCAAGTCGAGGACTTCCTCCGTCGCGGACGTGAAGGGCTCGATCTGATGGAACGGAACGCGGCACGCGCCGCCGATCTCATTGGCCAGTTCAAGGAGGTCGCGGTCGACCAGACCAGTGTCCGCCGGAGGCCTTTCAATCTGCGGCAGACGGTCGAGGAACTGCTGCTCACCCTCCGCCCGCAGTTCAGACACAGCAAGCACCGCGTCGAGCTCGACATTCCTCCGGAGATCGAACTCGACAGCTATCCCGGTCCACTCGAACAGGTTCTTGCAAACCTCGTCAGCAATTCGCTGACGCACGCTTTCGCCGGCACCGAAGCGGGCTGCATTCGCATTCAGGCCGATGCAGCGAGCCAGAACCTGGTCGTCCTGCGCTACCGGGACGACGGTTCCGGCATCCCGAGCGGCGACATCAACCGCATCTTCGAACCGTTCTTCACCACCCGCCTCGGCCAAGGCGGCAGCGGCCTGGGACTGTACATCGTGTACAACCTGGTCACCGGCGTTCTGGGAGGCTCCATTCGGGTGCAGAGTGCCGCCGGTGAGGGCACGGGTTTCACCCTGACCCTGCCGCTGACGGCTCCCATCCGCCCGACCGGGAGCTGAGGTCGCAACGGCCGGGCGCCCCACGGGCAGAAGCGGCCGCACGCAGCCAACGCTCCGGAATGCGCACGGGGTGTGCCGGCAGCCCGCAGCCGCACATCACGATGCACCGACGAACTGCCTGTTTGAGGGGCAGCAATCGGGGTAGAATTCTACTCTTCCCACGCACGCTCCCGACACCGGCCGCCATGCAGTTCCTCGGTTTTTCGCTTCGCAACCAGCTCTTTGTCGCGCCCATGGCCGGCGTGACCGATCGCCCTTTCCGGCAGCTCTGCAAGCGAATGGGGGCCGGCCTGGCGGTTTCCGAGATGGTGACCTCGAATTCATTGCTCTATGGCAGTGTGAAAACGCGTCGCCGCGCCGACCACGAAGGCGAAGTGGCGCCAGTCTCGGTACAGATCGCCGGCGCCAGTCCGCAGATGATGGCCGACGCTGCGCGCTACAACGTCGACCACGGGGCGCAGATCATCGACATCAACATGGGCTGTCCGGCGAAGAAGATCTGCAACGTGATGGCCGGTTCGGCCCTGCTCCGCGACGAACCGCTGGTCGCGCAGATTCTCGAGGCGGTGGTCAAAGCCGTGCCGGCGACACCGGTGACACTGAAAATCCGTACCGGCTGGGACCGCGAGAGCCGTAACGCCCTGCGCATCCTGAAGATAGCCGAGGAGTCAGGAATCCGGGCACTGGCGATGCACGGCCGGACGCGCGCCTGCGGCTACAGCGGCGAGGCCGAGTACGAGACGATCAGGCAGGTCAAGTCGGTTGCGGGCATCCCGGTGATCGCCAACGGCGACATCGATTCGCCGGAGAAGGCGCGCTTCGTTCTCGCCAGCACCGGCGCCGACGCGGTGATGATCGGTCGCGCAGCGCAGGGGCGACCCTGGCTGTTTCGCGAGATCGAGCACTTCCTGAACACCGGCACACACCTGCTGCCACCGCCGGTCAGCGAGATTCACGAGGTCTTGCTCGGCCACCTGGACGATGTCCATCTGTTCTATGGCCGGCAGACCGGCGTCGGCATCGCCCGCAAACACATCTCCTGGTATACCCGTGGCCTGCCTGGCTCGGCGTCGTTTCGTCACCGCATGAACCAGCTGTCGACCGTCGAGCTGCAGCGACAGGCGGTGAACGACTTCTTTCTGGTGCTCGCCGAGGACAATGAACGCCTGCCTGCCGCTTCGCAGCCCGTGGTGACGACCGGCGCCCCCCCGCTCGAGGAGCTTGCCGCATGAAGCACGTGCATGATGACGATGACGCCATCGCAACCTGCGTCCGCAAGGCACTGGAAAACTACTTCCATACCCTCGGCGGCGAGCAGCCGGTACCGGTCTACGAGATGGTGATCCGCAGTGTCGAGCGGCCGATGCTCGAAGTCGTTCTGCTGCAGGCCGGCGGCAACCAGACTCTGGCGGCCGGGATTCTCGGCATCAATCGCAACACCTTGCGCAAGAAGCTGCTCGAGCACCGACTGATCACCTGAACTGCTGCCCCGCGAAACGCCCGGTCGGCTTCCTTCCACCCTGTTCACCGTCCATTCCGCCATGAAAATCCGTCAAGCCCTGCTCAGTCTCTCGAACAAGAACGGTGCCCTCGAATTCGCCCGAGGGCTCGTTGCCCACGGCGTCGGGCTCCTGTCGACCGGTGGCACCGCCAGCATGCTGCGCGACGCCGGCTTGCCGGTCACCGAAGTGGGCGACTATACGGGCTTCCCCGAGATGCTCGACGGCCGCGTCAAGACGCTGCACCCGAAGGTGCATGCCGGCATCCTCGCGCGTCGCGATCTTCCCGAGCACATGGCGACACTCGACCGGCACGGCATCCCGACGATCGATCTGGTGTGCGTCAATCTCTACCCATTCCGCGAAACCATCGCCAGGGAGGGCGTGACGCTCGACGAAGCAATCGAGAACATCGATATCGGCGGCCCGGCGATGGTTCGCTCATCGGCCAAGAACTACGGTGGTGTGGCGGTGGTCACCGACCCCGCCGACTACCCGGCACTGCTCGCCGAAATGGCTGCCAGCGACGGCGCGCTCAGCCTGCAGACCCGCTTCGCGCTCGCCAGCAAGGCTTTCGTCCATACCGCCCGCTACGACGCGGCGATCGCCAACTGGCTGACTTCGCTCGACGCGAGCAACCAGCCGCAGGCTTTCCCGACGCACCTGCAGCTCGCCTTCGACCGCGTCGAGACGCTTCGCTACGGCGAGAACCCGCATCAGCAGGCAGCGTTCTACCGTGACCCAACACCGCTCGCCGGGGCGATCGCCAACTACCGCCAGCTGCAGGGCAAGGCGCTGTCCTACAACAACATCGCCGACGCCGACGCCGCCTGGGAGTGCGTCAAGACCTTCGAGGCGCCCGCCTGCGTGATCATCAAGCACGCCAATCCGTGCGGCGTCGCCATTGACGCAAGTCTCGTCGCAGCGTACGAGAAGGCCTTCCAGACCGACTCGACGTCGGCCTTTGGCGGCATCATCGCCTTCAACGGTACGGTCGATGCCGACGTCGTGGCAGCGATGAACGCGCGCAAGCATTTCGTCGAGGTGCTCCTCGCGCCGGCATTCACCGATGCTGCACGAGCGCTGCTGGCGAGCAAGCAGAACCTGCGTGTGCTCGAACTGCCACTGGCACGCGTCTATCACGCCCATGAGATGAAACGCGTCGGCGGCGGGCTGCTGCTGCAGACGGCCGACCGCTTCAACGTTCAGGCCTCGGACCTCAGGGTGGTGACCCGGATTGCGCCAACCGCGGAACAGATCGAGGATCTTCTCTTCGCCTACCGCGTCGCCAAATTCGTCAAGTCCAACGCCATCGTCTTCTGCGGCCGCGGCATGACCCTCGGCGTCGGCGCCGGCCAGATGAGCCGCGTCGACTCGACGCGCATCGCCGCCAGCAAGGCGCGAAGTGCCGGGCTCGATCTGGCGGGCTCGTGCGTCGCTTCGGATGCCTTTTTTCCCTTCCGTGATGGCATCGATGTGCTCGCGGAAGCCGACGCCAAGGCGGTCATCCAGCCCGGGGGCTCGCTGCGTGACGAGGAGGTGATTGCGGCGGCCAACGAACATGCTCTGGCGATGGTGTTCACCGGTGCCCGCCATTTCCGGCACTGAGCAGGCAGCGGCAGCGGCGAGCGGGATTCGTCGGAAGGGTCGGCAGGTGAGAGGATGCAGATGAAATTGCTTGTGATTGGTTCGGGAGGTCGCGAACACGCGCTGGCGTGGCGACTGGCGAAAACGCCCGGGCTGCAGAAGATCTTCGTTGCCCCGGGCAACGCTGGTACAGCACGCGAGAACGAACTGGAGAACGTGCCGCTGACCAACCCGGAACTGCTGGCGGACTTTGCTCAACGCGAGAACGTCCGGCTGACCGTCGTCGGCCCGGAAGCACCTCTGGCCGACGGCATCGTCGACCTCTTCCGTGCCCGTGGTCTGAAGATCTTTGGTCCGACCCGCGAAGCCGCCCAGCTCGAAAGCTCGAAGGATTTCGCCAAGCGCTTCATGCAGAGGCACAACATCCCGACCGCCCGCTTCGCCAGTTTCAGCGAGCGCGCCGCGGCGCACGCCCACGTGGAGCAGCAGGGCGCACCGATCGTCGTCAAGGCCGACGGCCTCGCCGCCGGCAAGGGAGTGATCGTCGCCATCACCAGCAGCGAAGCACACGCCGCGATCGACCGCATGCTGCCGCCTGCAGGGCAGGGCGCGGCGACCGATGGCAGCGTCGCACGGGTGGTCATCGAGGAGTTCCTCGACGGCGAGGAAGCCAGTTTCATCGTCATGGTGGATGGCAGAAACGTCCTGCCACTGGCGTCGAGCCAGGACCACAAGCGAATCGGCGATGGCGATACCGGCCCCAACACCGGCGGCATGGGTGCCTACTCGCCGGCACCGGTCGTGACGCCCGAGGTGCACGCACGCGCGATGCGCGAGATCATCCTGCCGACGGTACGCGGCATGGCTGCCGACGGCATCCCCTACACCGGCTTTCTCTACGCCGGCCTGATGGTCGGCAGGGATGGTTCGGTGAAGACGGTCGAGTTCAACTGCCGCCTCGGCGACCCGGAGACGCAACCGATCATGATGCGTCTCCGATCCGATCTCCTGAACCTGCTCGAGCACGCCGTCGCCGGCCGACTCGACCTCGTCGAGGCCAGCTGGGATCGGCGCGTCGCCCTCGGGGTCGTCCTTGCGGCAGCCAATTATCCCGCCAACCCGCGCACCGGAGACCCGATCAGCGGCCTGCCCGGCAGCAGCGACGACAGTCACGTGTTCCATGCCGGGACGAGCGAGAAGGACGGCCGGATCGTCACCGCCGGTGGCCGCGTCCTCTGTGTGACGACGCTGGCCGAGAGTGTCAGACAGGCGCAGAAACGGGCCTACGACCTGATCACCGGCATCCACTTCGACGGCATGCAGTACCGCCGCGACATCGGCCACCGCGCTGCCAGCCGATGAACGGCAACAGCCCGGCCGGGGATGACGCTGGTCACGGCAGCAAGCCGGCAATGATCGGCGCCGAAGGTCTCAGGGACTATTTCACCGCACTGCAGACACGCCTGGTGACGGCTGTCGAAGCGATCGAGGGCAGTGGCGGCAAGCGCTTGCGCGTCGATCGCTGGGAGAAGGAGGCCGGCGCGCCGCTGCGCGGCAACGGTTGCACCTGCATCATCGAAGGTGGCCGTATCTTCGAACGTGGCGGCATCGCCTTCTCTGAGGTCAGCGGTGCCGCTCTGCCGGCTTCGGCAACCGCCAAACGACCCGAACTCGCCGGGCGCGCATTCGCGGCGATGGGCGTTTCGCTGGTGCTGCACCCGGAGAACCCGTTCTGCCCGACGGCGCACATGAACGTGCGGGCACTCCTCGCCACCCGCGGCGACGCCGCGCCGGTCTGGTGGTTTGGCGGCGGCATGGACCTGACCCCCTACTACCCGTTCGCCGAAGACGTGCGTCACTTCCACGCCACCTGCCGCGCCGCGCTGCAGCCCTTTGGCGACGACTGTCACGCGCGCTACAAGAAGTGGTGTGACGAGTACTTCTTCCTCAAGCACCGCAACGAGCCGCGTGGCGTCGGCGGCGTCTTCTTCGACGATCTCAGCGAAGGCGGCTTCGAGCGCTGTTTCGCTCTCACCCGCGCCGTTGGCGATGCCTTTCGCTTCGCCTACCTGCCGCTGATCGAGAAGCGACAGGCAACGCCCTACGGCGAACGCGAGCGGGACTTTCAGGCCTACCGGCGCGGACGCTACGTCGAATTCAATCTGGTCTGGGATCGTGGCACCCTCTTCGGCCTGCAATCCGGCGGACGCACCGAATCGATCCTGATGTCGCTGCCACCGATCGTCAAGTGGCGTTACGACTGGCAACCCGAGCCGGGAAGCGCGGAAGCGGTCCTTTATGACATGCTGCCGCCGCGCGACTGGGTATAGGCGACCGGCAGCAGGCTGACAGCGGTTCGGCAAAGCGGGCCCATCAGGCCGACTGCGCGGCCGCCGCCCGGTAATGCGGCAGCGCCTCGTCGTGGCGATCGATCTGCTCGAGGAGGCGCGCCAGTTCGAGCCGCGTTGCGCGCTGGTCAGCCAGCGAGAGCGAGGCTTCGAAATAACTCTGCGCCTTGCCCCACAGGCGTTGCGCGAAACAGAGACGACCCAGGGCCAGCAGGAGTTGCGGATCGTCGGGATGTTCCGGCAGCCAGTTCTCGCCGTGCGCGATGCCGCGGATCGCATCGTTGCCGCCGAGGCGCCCGTACAGATCGAGCAGGGTCGAATCCCATTGCCGTGCGAGCTGTTCTTCGATCAACTGCTGCGCCTCGCTGGCCGCGCCGCTTTCGACCAGCGCCTCGGCTGACGAACGTGCGAGGCATGGGTCGTTTTCGCTGTCGGGCAGCTGCCGCAGGTAATCGAGGAGCATGCCCAGGTCGGCCCCGTGCCGCCGGATGTTCTCCCGGTGCGCAGCGAGCTTGAACTCCTGCGCCACTGCCGGTGCGAGCGCGGCGTGCTTTTCGAGCAGCCGGGCGAGACGCAGCACCTCCTGCCAGTTGCCGCAGCCCTGCTGCGCGCGCAGTTCGAGACGCCGGGCGGCGATGTGACGTCCGGCATGCCCCTGCAGGCGCTGCAGCGTCTCCGCCGCCTGCGTGAAGGCGCGGCGATCGAGCTGCATCTCGGCTTCCAGCATCAGGCTTGCCGCCAGCAGTTGCGGATCGTCCCGCCGAGCGCGCTCGAGCCATGTCTGCGCCTTTTGCGGCTCGCCGAGTCGCTGCGCGGCAGCCGCCGCCAGCAGCGCCGCCAGCGCCGGCGAATGACCGGCGGCGTGCGCTTCGGCAGCCATTCGCAAGGCCTGCGCGAAGCGCCCCTCGAAGAGCAGGCGCAGGGCATCGGCGAAGCCGCGGGCAGCTTTCTGCTGCCGGCGCCGCTGCCGGAACACGCGCACCCGCGCTGGCAGCGAGACGCTGAAGACGAGCGCCCGCAGCAAGGCGTAGAGCAGCGCAAAGGCGAGTATGACGAGCAGCAGCGCCAGATTGAGCGAGAGTTCGACGCGATACGGCGGCAGAACCAGCAGCAGGTAGCCCTCGTTGAAGCGAGCCACCAAGGAAACGCCAACCGCCAGCGCGCAGAATGCCAGCAGCCAGAGGAGGCGTCTCACCTCGGTTGTTCCTTGCCCAGCTTGAAAGTCTTGATTGCCGCCAGGCTCTCGTTGAGCGTAGGCACCTCGATGCTGATGTCGGTCGACGCCAGCTGCTTCAAGGCACCTTGCACGGTATGCAGCGATGGCTCGCGCGAGTCGAAATAGCGATCGAGCCAGGCCTGCGCATGTTTCAGCTCGTTGCGGAAGGTCCACTGCTCGCGCGCAAGCAGCGCCAGCCGGGCGTTGAGCAGACGCAACTTGAGGTTCTCGCGCAGGAAGAAGGCCTGCCCCGGCGCGAGCAGGGCCGGCTCGTCGCGATCGAAGCGCTGGATTCGGATCAGGCCCTTGACTTCGTCCCAAAAGTCGCTGCCGAGCCGGCGCCAAAACTCGAGGCCGAGGGGAGAGTTCGCGACCGCATCGGCGGCGGGCACCGCCGATGCGGTCGCCTCGTTCAGCCGCGGTCTTGCCTCGACTGCCAGCGGCAAGCCATCGACGGCATTGATGACGCTTTCCAGGCGCAGGTTCATGCCCACCATGTCCACCTGTGGCACGGCTCGCAGGCGATCGAGATCACGCACCAGAACCTTGCGCAGGCTGATGAACTGCGGCCGGCTGCTGCCCGCCAGCCGCGCATCGGCTGTCTGCAGCGCGAGCACTGCGCCCTGCACGTTGCCGGCCAATTGCAACTGCTGAGCAGCCAGCGTCACCCCCTGTTCGATCTCGGCCAGAACCCACTCGTCACGGCCGCGAGCGAGTCCCTGGTAAAGCTCCTCGAGCATGGCCTGCTGGCTCTGGGAGTCGCCGATCTTCGCCTCGAGGGCACCCAAGCGAACCAGGAGTGCAGACAGTTGCTCCTGCGACTGTCTTGCCAGAGCGCGGCTTTCGACCATCACCGCCTCGCCTTCGACCAGGCGGCGAGCCAGTTCCTGTTGCGTTTCGGCCAGTTTCAGGCGTGTTTCCAGCCACTGCCAGGCGGCAAGTCCGAAAGCCAGCGCGACCAGCAGCACCCACGGGTTGCGCCAAGACGACGCGGCGTGGCCAGGCGAAGCCGGCTGCTGTGGCGTCGCGGAGTCGAGCGCCTCGTTCACTGTCGCCGCCAATCGTGGGCGCCGATCGCCACCATTATCCCGGCATCGGCGGGACCACTCTGGATCACCTGCTGCAACCCGAGTGCGCGCGCTAGCTCGGCGATGCGCTGATGCGGCACGAACACCGGGGTCATTCGCAGGCAGGCGATGGCATGCTCGTCGAGCAACCCGACGAGATTGCGCAGGCCTTCGCTCGAGGAGACGATGATCGCGTCGAGTCGAGCGTCGCGCCACAGCGCCTGCAGAGGTGCCACGTCGGGTGGCGCGCTGCGCCGATAGCAGGCGACCGCGTCGACCTGTGCGCCACGGGCGCGCAGGGTGTCGGCGAGCAGGTCACGCCCGCCATTGCCACGCAGGATCAGCACCCGCCGCTGGCGGACCGCAGCGGCCTGCAATTCCGGAATGGCGAGCAGCGACTCGGAGTCGAAGCGCTCAACGGGCAGCAGCACCTCGCCGACCCCATGCGCGGCGAGCGCCGTGACCGTGCCCGGGCCAATGGCAACCGGCCGCAGCGCCGCCGGCCACTGGCGCCGCGCAAGCACCGCCGGCAGGCTGTAGTCGACGGCATTCGGACTGATGAAGATCGCCAGCGAGTAGCTGTCAAGGCGGTCGATGGCCACCAGCAATGGCGCCGGATCGGCAGCGGCAGAAATCTCGAGCAGGGGAAGGACCAGCGCCTCGCCGCCCTGCGCACGAATCCAGGCAGCCAACTGCGACGCCTGCGCCCGCGGGCGCGTGACGACGATCGTCCGGCCATTCAGCGCAGGCACCATCAGCCGGCAACAAGCTGCTGCAGGATCGCGTCTGCCCCCTGGTGACGCAGCATCTGCGCCAGCGAGCAACCGATCGACTCGTCATCGACCAGCGCGCCGCGCAGCTCCCCGCAGACCATCCTGCCGCCGTCCGGCGTCGCCACCCAGCCGCGCAGCCAGAGGCAGTCATCGCCTTCGGGCAGGGCATGGGCGGCGAGGGGGAGCTGACAACTGCCGCCGAGCGCACGCGAAAAAGCGCGCTCGGCGCGCACGCAATGCGCCGTGATGCGATCGTTGAGTGGCGCCACCAGCGCGGCGATTTCAGCACGCTCGGCCAAGACCTCAATGCCAAGGACTCCCTGCCCGGGGGCCGGCAGCGATTGTTCGGGGGTCAGCAATGACCTGATCCGCTCCGGCAGACCAAGGCGGATGAGGCCCGCCGCCGCCAGGATGATGGCGTCGTAGTCGCCGGCATCGAGCTTGCGCAGGCGGGTATCGAGGTTGCCGCGCAGACTCCGGATCACCAGCCGCGGATGGCAGGCGCGCAGGATGGCGGCACGACGCAGGCTCGAAGTACCGACAACGGCACCCGCCGGCAGGTCGTCGAGGCCGGCGAAGCGACTGGAAACAAAAGCGTCGCACGGACTCGCGCGCGCCGAGATCGCCGCCAGAACAAACCCGTCGGGCATCTCCATCGGTACATCCTTCAGCGAATGGACCGCGAGGTCGGCATGCCCCTCCTGCATGGCAAGCTCGAGCTCCTTGATGAACAGGCCCTTGCCGCCAATCGCCGCCAGCGGCCGATCGAGGATCTGATCACCGCGAGTGCTCATGCCGAGAATATCGACTGTCGTCTGCGGATATAATCCGCTGAGGCGGGCGCGAACATGTTCTGCCTGCCACATGGCAAGGCGCGATTCGCGCGAGGCAATGACGATACGCGGCTGGACTGGGGGAGCACTCATCACGGCAGAATTCCGGCAGGGATCATCGGCCGGACGTCCGGCAGGCGAGGCCCGCATCGACGCCCCGGCGTCGTGCTGGCGGCACTGATTTTAGCAAGGAGCGTAGTGACTTGTCCGAAAAGCCGGCCTGCCAGCGGCCCGAACTCGCCGACTTCTGGGATCATCGCTTCCGCGGCGGCGTCACACCATGGGACGCTGGTGCCGCACCACTGGAATTGCGCCAGTTTGCGCGCGATTACGTGGCTACCAGCAGCGACGCTGCGGCAGCGGCGGTGCCAGCGCGACACCCACCGCGGGTCCTGATTCCGGGTTGCGGCAGCGGCTTCGACGCGGCCTATCTCGACCGGCATGGTTGGCAGGTGACGGCGCTGGACTTCTCTGCCGCCGCCATCGAACTGGCGCGCCGGGTCGTCGGCCAATCATGGCGCGGCACGCTGCTCGCTGCCGACTTCTTTTCCTTCACCCCGGCAGCCCCTTTCGACGTCGTCTATGAACGAGCCTTTCTCTGTGCGCTGCCGCGCCACCTGTGGTCGGAGTACGCACACAGGATGGCCGATCTGCTGCCCGCCGGCGGCCAGCTCGTCGGCTACTTCTTTTTCGCCGGGGAACTGCGCGGACCGCCGTTCGGCATCCTGCCGGAGCAGTTGGAGGCCCTGCTGACACCAGGGTTCGTCCGCCGCGAGGACCGTGCGGTCAGCGACTCGCTACCGGTCTTTGCCGGTCGCGAACGCTGGCAGGTCTGGCAGCGGCTCTGAGCCTCAGGGCTGCACCTCCTGAATCGCTGTCAGGTGGGCCAGGACATCCTGGATGTCGCCCGCCTGCAGGGTATACAGCACGCCTTCACTGGCACTGTCTTCGTCATGTGGACGATCCGCCTTGAGATAGGCGTCGATCTGCTTCCTGAGATAGCTGGTGTATTGGCCAACCAGCAGCGGGAACATGCCGCGTCCCTTGCCGTTCCTGCCGTGACAGGCGGCGCAGTTCCTGTCGTAAATGAGCCTGCCGTTGTCGATGTTGCCTTCGACGCGCGGAACGATCATTAGCTTTTCCATCGCCAGGAGGCGCGTCAGCGCGTCATCGCCATCCTTGAAGACCGGTGGTCTGGTCGGCAATTCGATCTGTGCCAGGTAGGCGGAGACGAGCTTCATGTCCTCGTCCGGCAACTCGCGTTCCTTGGTGTAGGGATACATCGGCAGATTGACTCGGCGCTGGCTCTGGAACGCCTTCAACTGCTGCTCGAGGTATTTCGGCAACTGTCCGGCGATGCGCGGATACTCGCCCTTCTTGCCGCCGGCACCGAATTCGCCATGACAGGCTGCGCACGGACCGTAGATGTCCTTCGCCCGCTCGAGGTCATGCGCGGCAACCGGCAGGACCACACATCCCGCAAGCAGCACACCCAGGAGTCGACGCAGGAACCCGCAGTGGATCATGGAATTCTCATCGGAAGCGAACGGTCATGACTTTCGACACACCCTTGATGATGAAAGTCATGACCGTTGCGAGTCTCTGTCGCGACTTTCACATCAAACGAGATTATAGAGAGCGCTCCTCGCATCACCTTGATGAGTGTCAAGAAGGCCCAGCCCGCGAGCTGTCGTTCAGCCACCGGTACGACGCACGAGCGACTTCACCAGCGGCCACTGGCGGCGACTGACCGGCAAGCGCTCCGGGATGTCGCACAGCATCGCCTGCCACTGCGTCTCGGCATCGTCGGCGGCACTCCTCGCGAAACCGATCATCGCGTCGCGCGCGACGAGGACGCTGCGGTGCAGCCGGATGAACTGATCGCCGAACTCCTGCTCGAGGTGCGTCAGTGATTCGTCCACCAGGAACTCGCGCTCACGGGTTCGCGCTGTCACGTACTTCAGCTCGGCCTTCAGGTAGATGATCCCGGCGACTGGAATCAACAGCAGGCGACCCCGTTCATGGCAGGAGAGGTGGCTACGCGCCGAATGCTGCAGTTGCGCCAGTTGCGCCGGGCTGAGTTGCCGCTGCTGCCGCAGCTTGCGCAGCGCAGCCAGAAGGCGCGGCGAACGCACCGGCTTGAGCAGGTAGTCGACGGCATTGAGCTCGAAGGCCGCGACCGCATAGGCATCGTAAGCGGTCACGAAGATCACCGCCGGTGGCTGCTGCATGCGCGACAGATGGCGCGCGAATTCGATTCCGTCCATCCTCGGCATGCGAATGTCGACCAGCGCGACGTCCACCTGGTGCGCGGCGATAAGCCCAAGCGCGACGACGCCGTTTTCGGCCTCGGCAACCACCTCGTTCGGCAGTTCGGCGGCGAGATCGGCGAGCAGATCGCGCAGGCGCGCACGCGCCGGCGCTTCGTCGTCAACGATCAGCACCGAAACCGGAGACGGGGCGATGATCGCACTCACCGTGAGCGACCGCCGCAGGGCAGGACGATGTGTACGCGATACTCGCGGCTGCCGTCGGCGAGTTGCACCTCGCCGGTTTCGAGTCGGGCCTCGAGATCGTAGTGCAGAGCCAGGCGCTCGCGAATGTTGTCGAGTGCCATATGATTGCCGCGCGAATGCTCGGCCAGGGCGACGCTCGGGTTGGCGAGATCGATGTGCAGTTCTTCGCCACGCAACAGCAGACCGACGCGGATCGTGCCGCCTTCGGCCGACGGCTCGATACCGTGGTACACGGCGTTCTCGAGCAGCGGCTGCAGCAGCAGCGGCGGTACCGCGAGATTCGGCAGCGGATCGCCAATGCTCCACTCGACCTGCAGTCGCTCGCCCAGGCGCAGTTTCTCGAGGTCGAGGTACTGCCGGCACAGGGCCAACTCGTCGCCGATCGGCACCAGTTGGCGCGGGTCACGCAGAAGGGCGCGAAACAGTTCGGCAAGTTCTTCGAGCGCGCTTTCGGCACGCCGCGGGTCGAGGCGAATCAGCGAGATCACTGCCGTGAGGCTGTTGAAAAGGAAATGCGGCCGGATGCGGGCAGTCAGCGATTGCAGACGCGCTTCGATCAGGGCCGGCGACAAGGCGCTGGCGCGCAACGCGAGATAGGAGAGCATGAACGCCGCCGCCGTGCCAGCAAGCAGGCCGGCCCGCACCAGTCCTTGCCAGCCCCATTCGTCGAAGGTGAGAGAGGACCACAGCGCCGACAGCAGGACTGCCGAGGAGGCAGCCAGCAGAACGACGATGCTGCGGGCGTTCCACAGCGCGAGACCCTGAAGCCGGTTGCCGAGAAGTGCCAGCAGGGCCAGATTGAACAGCAGCAGCGGTTGCAGCCAGGCGGCCATGGCCACGTAGTCATGCAGGCAGTCCGCCAGGCCGTCGCTGCGTACCAGCGCGGCGAGCAAGGCCAGCAGATTGACGCCAAGCAGGACGCGCAGCATGACCCCGGCATTGCGGAAGTCGGGCAGCGGCTGGCCGTCCGGGTTTTGCTTTATACTTGCCATCAATTGCAGTGGCGCCTGTACTAGGTTCTACGAATGATTTTAGCCCAGGAACCTGTTCCCCATGAGCCAATCGGACACTTCCCAATACACCTGGGCCGGCCGCTTCTCCGAACCGACTTCTGAACTCGTCAAACGCTACACCGCCTCGGTACGCTTCGACCAGCGGATGTGGCGGCAGGACATCCGCGCCTCACGGGCACATGCGACGATGCTTGCCCGGCAGGGAATCATCAGTGCTGCCGACCTTGCCGATATCGAACGCGGCATGGTACAGGTGGTGAGCGAGATAGAAGGCGGCACTTTCGTCTGGTCGGTCGACCTCGAAGACGTCCACCTGAACATCGAAAAGCGGCTGACGACGCTGATCGGCGACGCCGGCAAGCGCCTGCACACCGGCCGCTCGCGCAACGACCAGGTGGCGACCGACATTCGTCTCTATCTGCGCGACGCGATCGACGGTATCGACGCCCTGCTCGGCGAGTTCCAGAACAGGCTCCTGGATCTGGCGGAGCGAGAAGCGGCGACGCCGCTACCCGGCTTCACGCACCTGCAGGTCGCCCAGCCGGTCACGCTCGGACATCACCTGCTCGCCTATCTCGAGATGACGCGGCGCGACGTCGAGCGGTTCGCCGATTGCCGGCGGCGCACCAACCGGTTGCCGCTCGGCGCTGCCGCGCTCGCCGGCACCACCTATCCGATCGACCGGCAGTACGTCGCCGAGTTGCTGGGTTTCGCCGAGGTCTGCGAGAACTCGCTCGACGCGGTCTCCGACCGCGACTTCGCGATCGAATTCTGCGCTGCCAGCGCGCTGCTGATGATGCATCTGTCGCGGCTATCGGAAGAACTGGTGCTGTGGATGACTCCGCGTTTCGGCTTCATCACCCTTGCCGACCGCTTCTGCACCGGCAGTTCGATCATGCCGCAGAAGAAGAATCCGGACGTGCCGGAACTGGCGCGCGGCAAGACCGGCCGCGTCTTCGGCCACCTCGTCGCACTCCTGACCCTGATGAAGGGGCAGCCGCTGGCCTACAACAAGGACAACCAGGAAGACAAGGAGCCACTTTTCGACGCCGTCGACACCGTCACCGACACGCTGCGCGTCTTCATCGAGATGATCCCGGGAATCACCGCCCATCCGGAGAACATGCGCAGCGCCCTGCGCCAGGGTTTCGCGACGGCGACCGACCTTGCCGACTACCTGACCCGCAAGGGGCTGCCGTTTCGCGATGCCCACGAGGCGGTCGGCCTTGCCGTTCGCCGCGCGGAAGAGCTGGGTGCAGAGCTGGCGCAGCTGTCGCTGGCCGAGTTGCGACAGTTCTCGCCGCTGATCGACGACGATGTCTTTGCCGTGTTGACGATCGAAGGCTCGCTCGCGGCACGCAATCACCGGGGTGCCACTGCACCAGAGCAGGTCAGGGCGGCGATCGCCCGCGCCCGCGCCCCCACCTAGACGCCCGTCGCGCACATGGAGAAGGTCGGCAAGTACGAGCTGGTGCGCGAAATCGGTCGCGGCGCCACATCCACGGTGTACCTGGGAAGCGACCCCTTCACCCGGCGCGAGGTGGCGATCAAGATTGCCTTCCCGGGCATCCTCAAGGATCCCAGGAGGGGGAAGCTATACACCCACCTCTTTCTCAACGAGGCAGCACTGATCGGCAAGATGTCGCACCCGCACATCGTTCAGACCTACGATGCGGTGGTCGATGACCAGCTCTGCTACATCGTCATGGAGCATGTCCCCGGCGGCACCCTCGAGGCGGTCTGCTCCCCCGACCGCCTGCTGTCCATCGAGCGCGTCGTCGAGATCATCTTCAAGTGCACACGGGCGCTCGATTTCGCCTTCCGCATGGGAATCACCCACCGCGACATCAAGCCGGCCAACATCCTCTTTGTCAACACCGACCCGACTCAGGGCGACATCAAGATCTCCGATTTCGGTGCCGCGATCATCGGCTCGCCCGACCGTACGCTGGTGCTCGGCATCGGCTCGCCGGCCTACATGTCGCCGGAACAGGTGAAGGACCGCGCGCTCGATCATCAGACCGACATCTACTCGCTTGGCGTTGTCATGTACCAGTTGCTCACCGGGCAATTGCCGTTCCAGGCGCGCAACAGCTATGACCTCGTATACCAGATCATCAACGCCGAGCCACGCCGCCCGTCGTCATTGCGCAGCGAGATTCCCGCCGCGCTCGATGCCATCGTCGCGCGCGCGATGAGCAAGCAGCTTGACGTGCGCTACACGAGTTGGAGCGAGTTTGGGCACGACCTGACGCTTGCTTTCCGCGGCAGGAGGCTGAGCGTGCCGGCAGAGCGCATGGCCGACTTCGAGAAGTTCGAAAGGCTCCGGTCGTTCGGCTTCTTCACCGAGTTCTCCGAGGCCGAAATCTGGGAAGTCGTGCGCTTTTCGAAGTGGAGCCGGGTTGCACCGGGCACCGTCATCATCAGCGACGGCGAGGTCGGCGATTGCTTCTACTTCCTCGCCGAAGGCGAACTGAAGGTGCTCAAGAACGGCATGCTCCTCGACCTGCTGACGAGTGGCGAGTGTTTTGGCGAGATGGCGGTGATCGGCAAGCCGAACTCCCTGCGAGGTGCCGATGTCGTCGCTCTGACCGACGCCAAGCTGATGATGATCGCCGGTACTGCCCTGCAGGAATCGTCGGCGACATGCCGCATGCACTTCTACCAGTCGTTCCTCGCGGTCCTCAGCGACCGGCTGGCCTCGGCCAATGTCCGGCTGGTATCGTTCTGACGCCGGCTGTGGATGGCCAGGTTGGCACCGGGACCGCGACGCCGGCTCCGCCGCTGCTCAGTGACCGCAGAAGGGTGCGACGCCATTGAAGCCCATCAGGGCCTGCCGCTGGTAACTCGTGCGGACGATCCCGCTGCTGGCGTCGAAGAGCACGTCAAAACGCGCGAGCTGGTTCCACGAATCGCAGAACTGCCACTCCCAGACAAGTTCGTCGCGCGCCCGGAAATAAGCCGTCCATTCCGGCACCGGCGGCCCGAGCAGGCGCAAAACCGACTCCCTGTCGCTCTTGCCGGGCACGATACGCGCGAAATGCTCCATGTCCAGAACCTGCTCAATACGCTGCAAGCGTCCATCGGGATCGATGAAGACCATGAACGTCTGCGGACCCGAGGGGCCCCGCGGATAGGCCAGCTGTTCGCTGCCGTCTGGATCCTTCCAGCGCATCGCCGGAGTACCCATCGTCGCCATGACGTCGGGCACGGTCGCGACACCGGGTTTCAGGCCGTATCCACTGTAGCCGGCGCAGGCCGCAAGCACGATAACGGCGACGAGCGCCGGCGCAAAACGCCTCATCAAGGATCCCGAGTTCATGTGACCTCCCGCTGGATGGCTTGCCAGCGGATGATTATCGCGCGGAACGAGCGCGCAGACGAGGGGATGCAGCCAAGCAGCGAACACGCCCGAGAACCGCCGGCGGTGTGTCGGCCGGCGGCCGGCGGCCGGCGACCGGACGCCGCGTGGGCACGGGCGACGGCTGCCGCCAACGTGCCGTCGCTGGCTTCCCTGCCCGGCCGCAGCCTCAGTTGCCGTCAGCTACGTCCTGCAGGAGCTTCTGCAGTTCCCCATCCTCGTACATCTCGCGCATGATGTCGCAACCGCCGATGAACTCGCCATGCACATAGAGCTGCGGAATCGTCGGCCAGTTGGCGTACTCCTTGATGCCGCTACGGATCGCCGCGTCTTCCAGGACATTGACGCTGAAGAAGCCCGATACGCCGCAAGCCTTGAGAATCTGTACCGAGACGGCCGAGAAGCCGCACTGTGGAAACTGCGGGGTCCCTTTCATGTAGAGCACCACGGGGTTGCTCGTTACCTGTTCCTTGATCAGTTGCTGCACATCCATGACTGAACCTCATGCTGTATATGGTTGAAAATGATGGTTGAAAAAGCGACAGTCACCGGCTGCGACGCTCAGTCGCCGCCGGTGACAAGGCTCGCACCGCTGACCCGCTCGATGCCCGACAGATCGGGCCACGAAGCAGCCCCGCCCAAGCCGGCCCGTCGCAGCAGATGACGCACCGCCACCGCCTGGTCGTAACCATGCTCGATGAGCAACCAGCCCCCGGGCAGGAGGTGCCTCATCGCACCACCAACGATCACCCGGATGCAATCGAGTCCGTCGCCACCGCGGACGCCATCGGTCAAGGCCATCCGTGGTTCGAACGGCAGACCGCCATTCTCCAGATGCGGGTCCGCCGCTGCCACGTAGGGCGGATTGGCGACGATCAGGTCGAAGCGCTCCCCGACCAGGGGTCCGTACCAGTCACCTTCGATAAAGCGCACCGCGGCGTCGTGCAGGCGGGCGTTTCGCCGCGCAACGGCGAGCGCCGCCGGCGACAGATCCACAGCGACCACTCTCGCTTGCGGGCTATGGCACTTGAGGCTCACCGCCAGCACCCCGGAACCAGTGCCAAGATCGGCGACAACGGGCTCAGGCATGTGCTGCAGGCGTTCGAGTGCCAGTTCGACCAGCAGTTCCGTCTCCGGCCGGGGAATCAGCACGTCAGCGGTGATCTTGAACTCGCGGCCATAGAAGCCCGCTGATCCGACCAGATACGCCAGCGGCTCGCCGCCCGCGCGTCGCCGCACGAGCTCATCCAGCCGGGTCGTCTGCAGCGCTGACAGCAGCTTTTCCGGGTAAGCGAGAAGGTCGGCGTGACTACAGCCGGCGACGTGCTCGAGCAACCGGCGCGCATCCAGGCGATCGATCCGCTGCCGCGCCAGGCGCCACGCTTCACCAATGCTCGTCATCCGGCAACCATCGCGGCACCAGCGGTCACCGCCCCGACGTGCCATCGGCACCACCGGCCGACATCTGCTGCCATGCGCTTCACTCGGCGCCGGCCAGCATCGCCAGCTGGTCGGCCTGATGCTCAGCGGTGAGCGCCGTCATCAGCTCGTCGAGCTCGCCATCCATGATGGCGTCGATCTTGTACAGGGTCAGGTTGATGCGATGGTCGGTCACCCGCCCCTGCGGAAAGTTGTAGGTGCGAATGCGCTCCGAACGGTCACCGCTGCCGATGAGGTTCCGGCGCGTCGAAGCTATGCTCGCGTGCTGCTCGCGTTCCTGCTGGTCCTTGATCCGCGCCACCAGTACCGACAGGGCCTGCGCCTTGTTCTTGTGTTGCGAGCGGTCATCCTGACACTCGACGACAATCCCGGTTGGCAGGTGCGTGATGCGCACCGCCGAGTCGGTCTTGTTGATGTGCTGCCCGCCCGCTCCGGACGCGCGGTAGGTATCCACGCGGATGTCCGCCGGGTTGATCAGCACCTCCTCGAGTGCCTCCGCCTCCGGCATGACGGCTACCGTACAAGCCGAAGTATGAATGCGGCCCTGCGCCTCGGTTTCGGGCACGCGCTGCACTCGATGGCCTCCCGATTCGAACTTCAGCCGCGAGTAGACGCCACCGCCGCTGATGCGGGCAATGATTTCCCGATAGCCACCGACGTCGGAAGGGCTCGCCGAAATCACCTCGACCTGCCAGCGCCGGCGCTCGGCATAGCGCCCGTACATACGAAACAGGTTGCCGGCAAAGAGAGCCGATTCATCGCCGCCGGTCCCGGCGCGGATCTCGAGGAAGACGTTGCGCTCGTCATTGGCATCGCGGGGCAGCAGCAGCTTCTGCAACTCGGCCTCGATCGCCGGCAGGCGCTCGCGGATGGCGGCCACTTCGGCCTCGGCCAGTTCCCGCATTTCCGGATCGTTCAGCAGTTCCAGGCCGGCGGCAAGATCAGCCTGGGCTCGCCGCCAGTCGTGGTACAGACCGACCACCGGGCCAAGCTCGGCGTGCTCGCGCGACAGCTTGCGGTACTCGTCGATGTCCCGAGTCACTTCACCGTGGGCCAGCATGCGGTCGAGCTCGTCAAGCCGCCCGGCAAGATGCTCCAGTTTGTCACGAATACTCTCGTTCATCAGATCGTCGGTTCCATTAATGTGAAGGGCGCGTCTGCAACCCACACCTCTCCCCGCTCACCTGTGCGGGAGAAGGGCCGGGGCTGCGAGAAACGGTCATGACTTTCATGAGCAGGGGGGTCGCAACGGCGCATGACCGTCCGGTGAGGAATACGGGGAACAGCTCCAGGAGGAGCACGGCATCAGCCTAACCGACTAGTCACCCGGGCGCGGATCTGCGTGCAGGCGGAAAAGGGATGCAACAGCGGCGGGCAGGCCATCGTTCTCGCCACCAGCCTGCGTCAGCGCCTGTGTCGGAGCATGCAGAAACTTGTTGGTCAACCGGTGCGACAGTTGTTCGACGACCTGTGCCGGATCCTCTCCCTTGGCGAGCAACTTGAGCGCGTGCTCGAGCTCGTGCCGTCGAGCGCGGTCGGCGGCATCGCGGAGCGAGCGGATGATCGGTACCGTCGCACGCGTCGCGAGCCAGCGCAGGAATCCTTCGACACGCTCGGCGATGATCGCCTCGGCGTCCACCACGGCCGCTTGGCGCGACTCCAGACCCGACTCCACCACCTGCGCCAGATCGTCGACCGTATACAGGAAGACATCGTCCATTTCGCCGACCTCGGGTTCGATGTCGCGCGGTACCGCAAGGTCGACCATGAAGACGGGGCGATGACGGCGCAACCTGATCGCCCGCTCGACCATCCCGAGTCCGATGATCGGCAGTGGGCTGGCAGTACAGGAAACGACGATGTCGAACTGCGCCAACCGTTCGCCAAGTTCCTCGAGGCGAATGGCGGAGCCACCAAAGCGATTGGCCAGAGCGAGCCCGCGCTCGATCGTGCGATTGGCGATCACCACCTGCTTCGGCTGCTGCGCGGCGAAATGGCGGGCGCACAGCTCGACCATCTCGCCTGCGCCGATGAAGAGGATTCGCTGCTCGCCGATCCGCTCGAAAATCCTGCCCGCCAGCCGCACTGCCGCCGCCGCCATCGACACGATGTTGGCACCGATGGCCGTCGTCGAGCGGACCTCCTTCGCTACCGCGAAGGACTGCTGAAAGAGCTTGTGCAGGGTCGTGCCCAGGGTTCCCGCCTCCTCTGCGGCACGCACCGCCTCCTTCATCTGCCCGAGGATCTGCGGCTCGCCGAGAACCATTGAATCGAGTCCACTGGCAACCCGGAAGGCATGCCTGACAGCCACACGCTCAGGGTAGGTATACAGGTAGGGTTCGATCTGCCGCCTTTCCAGCCGGTGGTACTCGGCCAGCCACTGGCTCGCCACTTCGGGCACATCCGTCGCCAGATAGACCTCCGTCCGGTTGCAGGTCGACAGGATCGCTGCTTCGTGAATCGGCTTGCAGCGCCTCAGGTCGGCAAGCGCCTGCTGAACCCGTTCGGCGTGAAAAGCCACCTGCTCACGGATCGATAGTGGCGCCGAGTGGTGGTTGATGCCAAGGGTATACAACGCCATGCTGAGGGACGGTGAGCGACGGTCGGATGGTCACGGGGTGGCGGGCGATTATATCACCGCCAACCCGACCATCCCGGAGCGAAGGGCTGCTGCCAGTCCGTCAGGGAATCTCCTCGGCCGGCTTGCCGATGAAGTAGCCCTGCGCGTAGTCGACGCCGAAGCTGGCCAGCATGTTCAGGGCGCGCTCATCCTCGACGAACTCGGCAACGGTCTTCTTGCCAAAGCCATGCGCCACCTTCGACAGCGCTTCGACAAAGACCTGGTCATCCTGACTGTCGACGAGCGAGCGGACAAAGGAACCGTCGATCTTGACGTAATCCACCGGCAACTGCTTGACGTAGTTGAAAGACGAAAAGCCGACACCGAAGTCATCAAGCGAGAACGCGCAACCGAGTTCACGGACCGCGCTCATGAACCTTCGGGCGGCAGCGAAATCGGCAACGGCAGCCGTCTCGGTGATCTCGAAAACAATGTCGCTGGCCAAGTCGCGACGCTGCGTCAGCTTCTCGCGCAGGAAGGAGAGCAGGCTGGCGTCATTGATGCTGACACCGGACAGATTGATCGAGAACTTGTAACTCGCGCCGGCCCGACGCGAGACTTCCATCCTGGTGAGGACCATGCTGATCACGTGGCGGTCGATCTCGCGTATCAGGCCACTGCTCTCGGCCACTTCCATGAAGATGCCCGGCGGAACGATGCCGCCGTCGGCTGCCCGCATGCGCACCAGCGCCTCGAAGTGGCTGACCTTGCGGGCACCGATGTCGAGGATGGGCTGGTAGTGCACGACGAACCCGTCGTGTACCAGGGCACGGTTGATCATCTCTTCCCAGTGCAGGCGACTCTGCATCTTTTCCTGCACCCCCTCTCCCTCGGAGTAGACGTGCCACCCCCCTCCGCCCTTGGACTTCGCCTGATACATGGCAATGTCGGCGTTGGTCAGAAGCAGTTCGGCGTCCATCTTCGCCGCCGAGAAGACAACGATGCCGATGCTCGCAGATACACGATGGTTCGCCCCGAGACCTGGAAACTTGATCTCCGCCAGACGACGGTTGATTTTCTCCGCCACCTGCACGGCGCCGGCACTGTCGCATTCATGCAGCAGGACGCCCAGTTCGTCACCACCCAGGCGCCCGATCCTGTCGCTGGTGCGCGCAACATGGGCAACTTCCTCGGCGACGATCTTGAGGAGTGCGTCGCCAGCCTGATGGCCGCTGACGTCATTGACGTACTTGAAGGCATCAAGGTCGAGATAGAGAAGCGCACCATCGTGCCCGGAGCGGCGGGCTTCGACCAGTGCCTTGCGCAGGATGTCCTGGAAATGCCGCCGATTGACCAGACCGGTGAGCAGATCACGCTCGGCCAGATACTTGCGTTCGGTGTGGTCGACGCCAACCGACAGAACCATCACGTCATCACCAGGCTGACCGGCCAGCCGCGAATGGTTCCAGGTGATCTCGTAAGACTCGCCGCCCTTGCCCTTGAGAATCGACTCCAGTTGCACGTGCTGGCGATCACCGACCTCGATTTCGTACAGTGCCTGCTTCGCTGCTGCCAGCTGCAGCGAGTCCGCGGCGATCAGCTCGAAGAAGGAACTGGCCCCGAGTTCCTCTTCTCCCAGACCCGAGAGCTGACGCCCATAGCGATTGAGCGTGAGGATCCGACCGGTGGCCGACTGCGTCAGGATGATGACCTGCGCCGTGTCGAGGAGGCTGCGGCTGAAGTCGCGCTCGACGGAGATGCGCTGCAGCATTCCCTCGGTCACCGCCGCGTGCGCTGCCACGTCACGCTCAAGGGCCTCGAGACGATACGAGAGGGCGATCGCCGCTTCGTCGAGACTGTCGATCTCATCCTCCACCAGGCGACGGGCACGCGGCGCGATGTGTGTGCGTGCTTCGGCGAAGGCGCTGCGTCCCAGCAGGGGAATTGCGCCCGCCGTCCGCGTCATTCGTTGCAGCGGCGCATTCACCAGCAGGGAGAGCAGCAGCAGCGAAACCAGCGAGACCAGCAGCTCACCCTGCAGGCGGTTCACAACAGAGCTGCGGATGTCGGCCAGGGCCTGCGTCAGGTCGTCGATGACCACCATCGTCGCCGGCACTGAGGCACCATCGGGGAAATCCAGTGCGAGAAAGGACAATTCGAACTGCCTGCCGTCGTAGGGCAGGGCAAGATGGGCATGCGCGGGGCCGGGTGGCGGTCGCGGCAGAGACTCCAGTTGCCGCAGTAGTGGGCGATGCCTGCCCATGCTGCTCAAGGGGATCGCGCGCGCACCGAGCCGCGGCAGAAAGGCTCCGTCGACCGGCTCCCCGGACAACGGTCCCGCCATCGGCACGAGGACGCCAAGGTCGGCGCCAGTGACGCGCTGGAACGAGTTGACGACATCAGCCAGCGAACTGCCAAGGACCACGGCACCGGCCACCTTTCCTGCCGAGAGAATCGGTGCCGCTGCATACTCGCTGCACACCTTGCGGCAGTGGGTCCAACTCGCGGCCCGCTCTCTGCTGATGACCTCCTTCACCTGCATCCTCGACTGCACCTCGGGGCCGGCAGCATTTGTCCAGGCCGCGAGTTGCTCACCATTCGTCAGATACACCTGCAGCGAGTCGATACCGTAGTCGTACTGCAGGGCTGGCCAATAGCTGTCGAAGTGCTGACGCAGCAAGGCGTTGCCGGCCGGCGTCTGGAACAGGCTGACACCGACCGAGTCGAGGGCCGCCAGGACGCCGGCCAAAGCCTGCAAGCGCAAGCCGACCTCGCTGCGCAGCGCGAAAGCCTGAGCCACCAGGCGCGCACGGGTCTCGGCGCGCTGCTCGTCGAAGCGCGTCATCAGATCCTGATAATGCAACCAGGAGAGCACTCCGTTTACCGACAGCATGACCGCGCCCAGCGTCAGCAGAACCTTCCATTTGAGACTCAGGAAGCGTGAACGACCAGGCGTCCCGCTCGGTGGCTTTGTTTCCGGCATGCGTCGCGACTAGAAACGGAAAGAGGCTTGCAGCATGAAATTGTCCCAGTAGCGACGTAGCGCCTGCGGATTCGGGTTGTCCTGCGCCGCCAGGAAGCCTGTGCCGTCGACCCGATGTGCCTCGACGCGCAACATGAACTGTGGCGTCACGTCGAAACGCATGCCGACCGTCCAGTCCTTGGCAAAACGGGTGAACCCGGGCAGGCGCGTAGCGGCAGCAAAATCCTTGCCATCACGATCGTTCTGATCGGCGTAGTAGGCATCGTAGCGCAGCAGCGCTTCCCACTGCGGCGTCAGCCGATAGGTCCCCTGCACGTAGTAGCTCTGCCCGTTGAAGGTGCCGTTGTAGAAGTAGGGGCCAAAATCGTCGATGGCCGTTCGGCGCAACGCGTACTCCGTGGTCAGACTCCAGTTCTCGTCGTTGTACTGGGCGGAAAAGATCAGTGGCGTGAGCTTGAAGCTGCCAGCATGCAGGATGTCTCCGAAGCCAGGGTCGTACTTCAGGTCGAGGCGTAGTGCGGTGATCGCCAGCCGGTATCTGTTGCCTGCCCCCTCGTACATGATCTGCAGCGCCGGCGCCAGCTTCGAATCGAGGCTACCAGGGCGGTTCAGGCCAACCAGTGGCACCTTGGCCGCCTCGGTGTCCGTCTGTGGCTGCCCGTAGGCGAAGCTGGCCGACAGTGTGCCGCCTTCACCGTAGCGCTCGAGGTACACCTCGGCGCCGTCTGCCGAGACGGTCAGGTTGCGCGTCCGCTCGAAGTAGATCGACTGCGGCAGGATGATGCTTGGCCGGGTGAAGGGGACATCACGCGTCGTGTTGTAGAGACCGTAGGCGGTCTTGATCCGCCCCATGCGAATCCCTGCCCGGCCTTCCTCACTCGACAGCGGGGTCCAGTCGAGCAGTCCGTAGTCCAGCCGAACGCTCCCGTCGTCGGTACCGCCAGCACGCCGCGACAGCAGTTCGGCCGAAAGCTGCAGCGCCGGCGTCAGGCGCCACGAGGCATTGACACCAACCTCGGAGAAATCCCTGCTGATCTGGTTGTCGCTCTGTCCGAAGAAATTGTTGTCCGTCGTCTTCACCAGCGTCAGCGAAGCAAAGCCGTGCAGCTGAAAATCGCCGTCGAGCAGATCGAGGGCGCGCGCAGTCGTTCCCCAGGACAACACGAGGCCGACCAGTAAGAGGCGGTATGTGGTCCTAACGTATCTTGAGCACACGTACATTCGGAGTCACCTCGCTCGCCTTGACGTAACCAATCGCCCCGGGGGTGGATGCCACTTTGGCCAACATTTCCTGTGGTGAAGAAACGGCTTCCGGGTACTGGCCCTGTCCGGAAAAGACCTGCCTGTCCCAGGCCATGCGCAGCTGATGCGGAAAGACCTGCAGCACGGACTTGCTGAAAGTGGCGTGCTCCGGCACCTCGTCGCCAAGGACGAAGACCTTGACCGGTGTTTCGCCGGGCCATCGCTGCAGGCGCATGCCGAGGATGGCGCGCAACGAGGCGCGCGGTATCGAGTCTTCGGCAGTCGCCGGATGCGCGATCACGACCATCGCCGGCTCCGCCGACTGGGCATGGGCGATGCCGAACAGCAGGGTGCTCGCAAGCACCCAGGCCAGCATCAGCCGCAGCAGCGAAGTGGCGTATTTAATGGCAGGAGTTTTCTCCATCACGGCGCATCGTACCAGACAATCAGCCGACGTTTCAGCCACCGTCGATCGCTGTCACGGCACTCCCATCAACTGCGCTGCGGTGGGCAATGATCGTCCGCCTAGATTCCCGACCCCCCCTCTTCAAGCAGCGGCGGTGGCGTCGCAAAGACCCTGAGCTGGCGCGGCTTCAGCCAGACCTGCTGCCCCTCGGCAAGCGCCAGGACGTCGGCGCGCTCGCGGGTCAGCTCAACCTCGATCAACTCCGAGTCGTGTGCGAGTTCGACTCGCACCAGAGGCCCGATGGCGTGCACCTCCTGTACGGTCGCCTGCAAGCTGCCGGCAACCGGACGGTGTTCGATCTCGATGTCGTGGGGTCGCACGAAAGCGGTGGCCTCTCCTGCCGAGACGGCAGCGGTGTGCTCCCTGCCGACCTCCGCCCAGACTCCGTGCACCCGGCTGTGAAAGACGTTGACGTTGCCGAGAAACTGATAGACGAAGGGTGACGCCGGATTGGTATAGACCTCGTCCGGAGAACCGATCTGTTCGACTCGCCCCTGGTTCATGACCACCACGCGGTCAGCCACTTCCAGCGCTTCTTCCTGGTCGTGCGTCACGAAGACGCTCGAAATGTGCATCTCGTCATGCAGGCGGCGCAACCAGCGCCGCAACTCCTTGCGCACCTTGGTATCGAGCGCGCCAAAAGGCTCATCGAGCAGCAGCACCCGCGGCTCGACTGCCAGCGCGCGCGCCAGAGCAATGCGCTGGCGCTGTCCGCCCGAGAGCTGCGCCGGGTAGCGATCGGCCAGCCACTCAAGCTGCACGAGTTGGAGTAGATCGCTGACGCGGCGCCGAATCTCCGCTTCCGCCGGACGCAGCCGGCGTGGCTTGACGCGAAGACCGAAGGCGACGTTCTCGAAAACCGACATGTGGCGGAACAGCGCATAATGCTGAAAGACGAATCCGACGTTGCGGTCACGGGCATGGACGTGTGTTGCCTCCTCGCCGGCAAAGAGAACCTGCCCGCTATCGGCCGTTTCCATCCCGGCAATGATCCGCAGCAGAGTCGTCTTGCCACAGCCGGAAGGACCCAGAAGAGCGACGAGTTCGCCAGTCGGGATATGCAGGCTGACGTCGTGCAGCGCGACGAAACTGCCGAAACGCTTGCCGATGTCACGGATTTCGATACTCATCGTTACCTCGCCAGTCAGGTCTACGCCCGGCCGGTGACTCGCGGGGCGCACGTTCGAAGCAAGCTGCCGCAGGGGAGCCGACAGCTGCCCGCGTCAGTTCTGTTCGGCCGCCAGGTTGGCGGTCAGCATGCGTGTCTCACGGCGCATGCGCCACTCGACGATGGCCTTGGCGGCAAGGGTCACCAGCGCCAGCAGAGCCAGCACCGACGCCGAGGCGAAAGCGCCCACCGCGTTGTACTCGTTGTAGAGGATCTCGACATGCAGCGGCAGCGTGTTGGTCTCACCGCGAATGTGCCCTGAGACCACCGATACGGCGCCAAACTCGCCCATGGCACGGGCGTTGGCGAGAATCACCCCGTAGAGTAGCCCCCACCTGATGTTGGGCAGCGTCACCCGGCGGAACATCTGCCAGCCTGGCGCACCGAGGGACACGGCAGCCTCTTCTTCCTCCTTGCCCTGCGCTTCCATCAGAGGAATCAGCTCGCGCGCAACAAAGGGCAGGGTGATGAACATCGTCACCAGGACGATCGCCGGCAGAGCGAACACGATCTTGATTCCGTTCGCCGCAAGCCACGGTCCGAAAAGCCCCTGGGCGCCGAAGATGAGCAGGAAGACCAGACCGACGACCACCGGCGAGACGGCGAACGGGAGGTCGATCAGGGTGATCAGCAGACTCTTGCCACGGAAGTCGAACTTGGTGATGGCCCACGCCGCGGCGACGCCGAAACAGACGTTGAGTGGCAGCACGAGGACGGCAACCAGCAGCGTCAGACCGACCGCCGAACGGGCCTCGTCATCCTGCAGGGCGCGCAGGTAAGCTCGCCAGCCAGCCGAGAAGGCCTCGGTGAAAACCGCCAGCAGGGGCAGCAGCAGGAAAATGAACAGGAAGCCGAGGCCGACCGCGAGCAGCAGGTGGCGCAACCAGCGTGGCTCGGCGTTGGCGCGCCTGAGGGCGGCATCGCTCACCGCCGCGCTCCGCCCGCCGCCCGGGCACCGTGACGAGTGGCGGCCCACCACTGCAGCCCGTTCACGACGAAGAGCATGACGAAGGAAATGATCAGCATGACGACCGCCAGAGCCGTTGCACCGACCACATCGTACTGTTCCAGCTTCGAGATGATCAGCAGCGGGGTGATCTCTGAAATCAGCGGCATGTTGCCGGCGATGAAGATGACCGACCCATACTCGCCGATCGAGCGCGAGAAAGCCAGCGTGAAGCCGGTCACGAGCGCCGGCAGCAGCGCTGGCCAGAGAACACGGACGAAGGTCTGCAGGCGAGAAGCGCCGAGCGACGCGGCTGCTTCCTCGACCTCCGGCTCGATGTCCTCGATCACCGGCTGCAGCGTACGGACGACGAAAGGCAGGCCGATGAAGGTCAATGCAACGACGATCCCCGGCGGAGCAAAAGCGATCTTCAGCCCGAGCGGCTCAAGGTACCGCCCGATCCAGCCGTTGCCGGCGTAAAGAGTCGCCAGCGTGATCCCGGCAACGGCCGTCGGTAGCGCAAAGGGCAGATCAACCAGAGCATCGATCAACCGCTTTCCGGGAAAGGAGTAGCGGACGAGAATCCACGCGACGATCAGACCGAACACCGTGTTGATCGACGCTGCCAGCAGCGAGGCGCCAAAGGTGACGCGATAGGAAGCCAGCGCGCGCTCGCCGCTGGCGATCGCCCAGAACTCGGCGACGGTGAGCTGGCTCGCCTTGAAGGCCAGTCCCGAAAGCGGCAGCAGAACGAGCAGCGACAGGTAGACGAGGGCGCAACCGAGTGCCAGCCGAAAGCCGGGCAACAGCGGTGCGGGGCCGAACAGCGGGCGCATCAGACGGCCGGCCCAGGCGGAGCTGGCAAGGTGGGACTTCGTCTCGTGCTCACTTTTTCTGATAGATCTGGTCGAAGCTGCCGCCGTCCTTGAAGTGTGCCGGGAATGCCTTGCTCCAGCCGCCGAAGACCTCGTCGACGGTGAAGGTCCTGATTGGCGGAAACTGCTCGGCATACTTCTTCAACATCTCGGGACTCCGAGGCCGCAAATAGTTCTGCGCCGCGTTCTCCTGGCCCGCCGGCGACCACAGGTACTCGAGATAAGCCTGCGCAAGTTTGCGCGTACCCTTCCTGTCCACCACCGGGTTCACGATGGCCACCGGGAACTCGGTGAGGATCGACAGCGAAGGGTATACCACGGTGAACTCGCCCTTGCCGAACTCACGCGCAATCAGTTCGGCCTCGCTTTCGAAGGAGACCAGCACGTCACCGATCTTGCGCTGCATGAAGGTGGTCGTCGCGTCGCGGCCACCGGCGGCGAACAACGGCGCGTTCTGCAGCAACCTGGCGACGAAATCCTGTGCCGTACGCTCGTTGCCAGCGGGCTGGCCAAGGGCAAAGCCCCAGGCCGCGAGATAGGTATAGCGACCGTTACCCGTGTTCTTGGGATGCGGCAGGATCACCTGGACGCCGGGTTTGACGAGGTCGGGCCAGTCCCTGATTGCCCTCGGGTTGCCCTTGCGGACGATGAACACCATCGTCGAGGTGTACGGCGACGCATTGTTCGGAAAGCGCCTGGCGTAGTCCTTGGAAACCAAACCCTTGTCGGCAAGAAAGTCGACGTCGGACGCCTGGTTCATCGTCACCACATCTGCCTCAAGCCCGTCGGCAACGGCTCGCACCTGCTTGCTGGAACCAGCATGTGACTGCTTCAACTCGACCGACTCACCGGCGACCGCTTTCCAGTGCTTCTGGAACAACGGGTTGTAATCCTTGTAGAAATCCCTGGCGACATCGTAGGAGACGTTGAGCAGACTGGGCTCGGCCACGACCGGCAGGGCAGACAGACCGAGCGCGAGAACGGCACACAACTGGCGAATGAATCGGGACATGCGCGACTCCATCGTATTGCGGGAAAGGTGGTGATGATAACGAAGACGATTAGAACGGCAAAGGGCGAATCCTCATTTAATTATCGCCAGAAGCTATAAGCCATGGGTTCGACCTCGCTCCTGCCGGGCGGGGGGCTCCACAGCAGGGGCGATGCGCAGCCCACGAAAACCGGCTGTATTCGTACGACGAAGCAGCTCGAGCAAAACCCCACACATCCCGCGCACAAGAAAAGAGCCACGGCACGCCGTGGCTCTTCGTCGCGACCAGGGTCTCAGACTGGTGTCGGCAGCCTGCCCGCCGCCGAAGCGCTCTCCATCCACCGCTTGATCCGGTTGGCATCGCCGATGCGCGTCTGCTTGCCGGCCGAGTCGAGGAGAACAATGACGACTGGCTTGTCCGCAACGCGCGCCTGCATCACCAGGCACTTGCCGGCTTCCTGAATGTAACCGGTCTTCGACAGGCCGATCTCCCAGGTCGGACTGCTGACCAGTTGGTTGGTATTGTGAAAGTCAAGCTCACGTCCTTTCACCTCAGCGCGCACGCCGGGCGTCGTCGAGAACTCGCGAATCAGCGGATAGCGATGCGCAGCGGCAACCATGCGTGCCAGATCGTGCGCCGTGGACACGTTATTGCTGCTCAGCCCGGTGGGATCATCGAAGCGCGTGTGGGCCATGCCCAGCGAAGCAGCCTTGCGGTTCATCGCTGCGACGAAGGCCTGCAGGCCGCCAGGATAGTGTCGTGCGAGCGCGTGCGAGGCACGGTTCTCCGATGACATCAGCGCCAGCAGCAGGGCCGTCTCGCGTGTGATCACCGTTCCCACTCCGAGACGCGAACGGCTGCCGCGCAGATAGTCGACATCCTCGTCACCGATGCTGATCGGCGCCTGCAGATTCGGCATGCTGTCGAGTACCACCATCGCGGTCATGACCTTGGTGATCGAGGCAATGGGTACGACGGCGTTGGCGTTTTTCTCATACAGCAACTCGCCCGCGTCCTGACCGATGACCAGTGCCGAGCCCGAATGCACCGCCAGTTGCCCTGTTTCCTGCCAGACATCTGCACCGCCGGCGACGGCACGCGTCAGATTCTTCTTCTGGTACGCCTGGCCGCCACTGGCGACGGCGCGCTGTGGTGCGAAGCCCCGGATGCTGGCGACAGTGGACGGCTTGCCTTTCTCGTTGCGCGACTTGGCCTTGTCGCCAGCTCTGGCGAGCTGCTCTGTCCGCACGCCGCTGGTCTTGCGCTCCGCGCGCGTGCCGATGCTCCTCTGTTCTGCGACCGCCGCAGGTTTGCCCCGTGGTACGGCGGAGCGGACTGCGGTCCCGGCCGGCCGCGCCTTCTGCGCCACCTGCCTGGGCTGCTCGCTTGCCGGACGGGCCTTCTGCGCCACCTGCCTGGGCTGCTCGCTTGCCGGACGGGCCTTCTGCGCTA
>ERZ761607.776-NODE-776-length-47359-cov-6.118510_pt1 | contig 47359 bp, 40 predicted proteins | sample MGYA00511164_ERZ761607 | MGnify/ENA primary metagenome ERZ761607 (study PRJEB28899, sample SAMN02445080) | bioreactor sludge metagenome | biome: EBPR sludge | place: Australia: Brisbane, Thorneside Wastewater Treatment Plant | collected 2011-06-22 ...
CCCGCGAAGCGGAGCGAGCGTCGCCATGGGCTCGGGGCCGAAACTCACGAGGGTCAACTACGGCGAGTCGAGGGCGTCCGGGTCGTCGTCCTCGAACGCCGCTGCCGTGGCGCCGTCGTTGCGGTCGGCCAACTCGCTGCGTACGACCGCGAACGCCAACCCGGACGAGTAGCCCTTGCGCGCCAGCATGCCGACCAGCCGCCTGGTCGCGGTCTGGTCGTCCACACGGGACAGCGAGCGCAGCTTGCGGCGGACTAGCTCGCGGGCTGCGGTCTCCTCGGCGTCCGGGTCGAGCTCGTCGAGCGCGACCCGGGCGGTCTCGTCGTCGACGCCCTTACGGCGCAGCTCCTGCGCCAAGGCGCGGCGTGCCAACCCCTTCCCACCGCCGGAGGCAGACTGCCGCTGGCTGATCCAGGTGCGGGCGAAGTCGCCGTCGTCGACCAGTCCGACCTCCTCGAACCGGTCGAGGAGCCGGGTGGCGACCTCGGCCGGGACGCGCTTGGCGGCCAGCTTGTCGCCGAGCTCCTTGCGGCTGCGCGCCCGACCGGTCAGCTGGTCGAGCAGGATCGCCCGAGCCACCGACTCGGGGTCGGCGTCCGGACCGTCGGCCACCGGATCGGGCGGCAGCTCACGTGGTGGGCCGCCCGTCGCCCGGTCAGGGCGAGCTGCGTTGCGGGTCCAGACGTCCACTCCCGAGCCGACGTCGCCGAGCCAGTCGGGCGGCGGTCGGTCTTCGGCTGCGGTCATCACATCCTCCGGCGTGGGTCGTCGGCGCGGTCGACGGCGGCGAGGTGAACGCCTCGGCCACCGTCGTCCCGACTCGTCGTGTCAGACCTCAGGTGATCAGAAGTCGTCGACGCCGACCGGCTCGGCGGGAGCTTCGTCGGCCACCGATGGCCCGACGCCGAGCTTCTCGAGGATCTTCTTCTCGATCTCGTTGGCGAGGTCGGGGTTGTCCTTGAGGAAGCTGCGCGAGTTTTCCTTGCCCTGGCCGAGCTGGTCGCCCTCGTAGGTGTACCAAGCGCCGGCCTTGCGGATGATCCCCGCTTCGACGCCGACGTCGATCAGGCCGCCCTCGCGGCTGATGCCCTTGCCGTACATGATGTCGAACTCGGCCTGCTTGAACGGCGGAGCCACCTTGTTTTTGACCACCTTGACCCGGGTGCGGTTGCCGACCATGTCGGTGCCGTCCTTGAGGGTCTCGATGCGGCGCACGTCGAGTCGCACGGAGGAGTAGAACTTCAGCGCCCGACCACCCGTGGTGGTCTCGGGCGAGCCGAACATCACGCCGATCTTCTCGCGAAGCTGGTTGATGAAGATCGCGGTGGTGCCGGAGTTGTTGAGGGCACCGGTCATCTTGCGCAGCGCCTGGCTCATCAGCCGGGCCTGGAGGCCGACGTGGCTGTCACCCATCTCGCCCTCGATCTCGGCGCGGGGCACCAGGGCGGCCACCGAGTCGATGACGATCAGGTCGAGGGCCCCCGAGCGGATCAGCATGTCGGCGATCTCGAGCGCCTGCTCACCGGAGTCGGGCTGGGAGACCAGGAGCGCGTCGGTGTCGACGCCGAGGCTCTTGGCGTAGTCCGGGTCGAGCGCGTGCTCGGCGTCGATGAAGCCGACGATGCCCCCCGCGCGCTGGGCGTTGGCCACCGCGTGCAGGGCGACGGTCGTCTTGCCGGAGGACTCCGGCCCGTAGATCTCCACGACCCGGCCACGCGGGAGGCCGCCGATGCCGAGCGCGATGTCGAGCGCGATCGCCCCGGTGGGGATCACCTCGAGCGGCGCGCGGGTCTCGTCGCCGAGCCGCATCACCGAACCCTTGCCGAACTGCTTCTCGATGTTGGCGAGGGCGACGTCGAGCGCCTTCTCGCGGTCTGCAGCAGCCATGTGCCGTGCCTTCCTGTCGTGGTGAGGTCGAGGTGCACCTTCGACGCTAGGGATCGCCACCGACAGCCGGTACTACCGGCCGTCGGGTTGTGGAAAAGCTGCCCCGGCGTCGCACCTGTGGACAGAAAGTAGCCGAACACGTGTTCGAGTCGAGCGCCGACACGCCGTACGGCGGGTCGTAGGGCAGGGACGTCAGGACGAGACCGGCAGGCGGATCGAGAAGACGCAGCCCGGCCCGACGTTCTCGACGGTGACGTCGCCGCGATGCGCCTCGACGATGCCCTTGACGATCGCCAGACCCAGCCCCGCCCCGCTCGCGCCGGCGAGCTCCTCCGAGCGATCCGGGGTGCGGGCCGGACCACCGCGCCACGCGAGGTCGAAGACCCGGTCCATGTCGTCCTCCGGGATGCCGCCGCACTGATCGCTGACGCTCAGCTCGACCCCGTCCCCCACCGCTCGGCCCAGCACCTGCACGGTGCCGTCGGCCGGGGTGTGCCGGATCGCGTTCATCACGAGGTTGGTCACCACCCGCGAGAGCCCCACGGCGTCAGCGGTGACGGCCAGCCCGTCCTCCACACTTCCGCCGAGCCGGACGGCGCGGGCCCGGGCGACCGGGTCGGCGCCGGCGATCGCCTCGCTCACCACGTCACCGAGGTCGACGGTCTCGGGGCTCATGGTCAGGACACCGGCATTGAGCCGGGACAGCTCGAAGAGGTCGTCGACCATCCGCACCATCCGGTCGACCTCCGTACGGATCTGGCGGTGATATCGGCCCGGGTCGTCGGCCAGGCCGTCCTCGAGCGCCTCGGTCATCGCCCGCATCCCGGCCAACGGCGTCCGCAGGTCGTGGGACACCCACGAGACGAGCTCGCGCCGGGACGCCTCCAGCCGGGCCTCGCGCAGCCGCGACTCGGTGAGCCGTTCGCTGGTGCGGGCCAGCTCCGCGGAGAGGGCTTGGAGCTCACTGGGCCCGCGGGGCGACGATGCGAAGGTCCCCTGCGTACCGAGCCGGCTCGCGTCCTGCCGCAGCGCCTCCGACCACCGGGCCATGGCCACGCCGAGCGCCGCCGCGACCAGCAGGGCCACCACGGCGGAGATGGACACCACCCAGGTGACCACGCCGCGGTCGTGACCCGAGATGAACATCATCCGGGCGATCGCCACCACTCCGGCGAGCACCGAGCCGATGGCCACGCCGACGACCAGCACGAGCTGCCAGAAGAACGACGCATGCCGGATCGCCCACGCCACCCCGAGTCCGACGGCGCCTACCGCGAGGGCGCACAACGTGGCCACCAGGACGATCTGGAGCTGGTCGGAGGTCACGAGGCGGCCTCCCACCGGTAGCCCACGCCCCACACGGTCTGCAGTCGCACCGGCCGGGTCGGGTCGTCCTCGACCTTCTCGCGCAGCCGGCGCACGTGCACGGTCACGGTGGACTGGTCACCGAACGACCAGCCCCAGACCTGCTCGAGCAGCTGGTCCCGCGAGTACGCCGTCCCGGGGTGGGCGAGCAGGAAGCGCAGCAGGTCGAACTCGCGCCCGGTCAGCGCGAGCGGCTCGCCGCGCCGGTACGCCGCATGGCCGGCCTCGTCGACCACCAGGTCGCCGTCCTCGAGGCGTCGCGGGGCCAGCGGTGCGGCCACCCGCCGCAGCACCGAGTCGACCCGCAGGGTGAGCTCGCGCGGACTGAACGGCTTGGTCACGTAGTCGTCGGCGCCGACCTCGAGCCCCACGACCCGGTCGGTCTCCTCGCCCAGCGCGGTCAGCATGATGACCGGTACGTCACCCTGCTCACGCAGCCGCCGACAGACCTCGATGCCGTCGATCCCAGGGAGCATCAGGTCGAGGACCACCAGGTCCAGAAGTCCGCCGTCGTGCAGTTCGAGTGCGGTCTCCCCGTCGCCCGCCTCGACCACGTCGTGGTCGGCGGCGCGTAGATATTGCACGACGACCTCGCGCACCGTCGGGTCGTCGTCCACCACCAGGACTCGGGCCACCGCTACCTCCTCCGCGAGCGTACGAGGCTCGCCGCGATCACGGCCACGATCGTGATCCCGGCGAGGACCAGCCAGCCTGCCGAGTAGTTGCGGTCGAGCAGCGTGGCGTTGTCGGCCCGAGCACCGAACCCTCCCAGCACCGGCACGGCCAACAGCGTCACCGACCCCAGGACCACGCACCCGACCGCGGCCGGCGCCTGCGCGGCCTTGGGTAGCACCCGGACCAGGAGCAGGCCGAGCACGATCACCACCGCCGAGAGCACCGCGTCGTGCAGCACCACGCCCCCTGCCAGCCACAGCACGACGTCCCACCGATCGTGGCCGCGGCTGAGCCAGAGCCAGACGCCGTACGCCGCCGCCAGCACGCCGAAGGTCCCGAGCACCGCCCGCACCGGGGTCACGCGCTCACCTCCAGCCGAGCCAGCCACTTGGTCTGCAACACCCCGGGCCGGTTCGGCGCGATCAGCCGGGCCGGCTCGCCGTGGTCACGGGACAGCGGTTCGCCGTGGAGCGTGAGCGCGACGAGCGTGCGGTCGTCGTCGGCGAAGTTCCCCTGCAAGATCGTGTGGCGGTAGGGCCCGGACGGCTGCAGCGAGTAGACGTCCACGTCCCGCCCACCCGGTGCGCCGACCAGGTCGAGCAGGTCCCGCACCCGGACACCGGTCCACTCGGCGCCTGCGCTCCACCCCTCGACGCAGGCGATCGGCAGGCTTTCGGTCCGCTGCTGCATGGCCCGCAGGTCCTCGCGGGTCAGCGCGACCGTGCGGTCGCCGTACGCCACCTCGAGTCGGTACGCCGGACCGACCATCTCGTCGCTGATGTGCGCGGCGGCGGCCGACTTGTTGATCGGCACGCCCTGCGGTCCGTCTCCGGAGCGGACCGCGAACACCGACACCTGGCGCAGGAAGGGCACGGCGCCGCCGGCCACGGCCAACGCGGCCACCCCGGCCGCGGCCCACGTCGTGCGCAGCAGACCGCGCCGTGACAGCGCGCCGGGCATGGTGGCGGTGGGTCGGTCGTCGACTGTGGACTCCACGTCGGAGGTGAGCGCCCGGCGGATCACCGGCAGCTTCACGGCAATGTGCACGAGGAGCGACCCGATCGCCACCCAGGCGATCGCGTAGTGGGTGGCGCGGAACGAGAAGTCCCACGGGTACCACTGCGCCGAGTTGGCCAGCCCCGTGGCCAACTGGAAGATCGCCGACGCGACGAGCGCCGCGATGGAGGCTCGCTCGAGGCCGTCGAGCACCAGCCTCCGCACCTCCCGCTCCGGCCGGCGGAAGAGCCTCGGGTAGACGGTCCAGAGCTTCACCAGCAGCAGGGGCACCGCCGCCGTGCCCGTGACCACGTGCAGCCCCTGGGTGAGCCGGTAGCCCCAGACCGGCCCGGTCGGGAACGGGATGGGGTGGTCGGCGTTCTGCGCGTAGTGGCTGAGCAGCCCGGTCGCGAAGCAGATGCCGAAGCAGATGCCGAGCCACAGCCCGACCCTCGCCGTCACGGCGGCGCTGCGCAGCCGGGAGCTGAAGTCGGTCTCGGCGGGCGGCCGGACCGGGAGCATCGTGGGCACGTCTGGACAGTAGGCAGATCAAGCCGTTCGTTACGCGTCCCACGTGCTTACGAAGTCATGACGGGTGCCGACGCACACTGATCCTGTGCCCCCACTCGACTCCCTGGCCCCCGCACGACGCCGGTTGGCGCTGGGTGGGATCGGTCTCGTGGCGGCTGCGGTCGTGGCGGTCGCGATCGTCCTCGTCGTACGCCGGGAATCGCCGGTCGAGCCGGTCGCCCAGGACCGTCCCGGCCCGGTGCTGCTCGTGCCGGGGTACGGCGGGTCGACCGCATCGCTCCAGGTGCTGGCCGACGCGCTGTCGGCGCAGGGGCGCGACGCGCGGATCGTCCGGCCCCGGGGCTCGGGCACCCAGGATCTGCGCGACCAGGCCGCGGGCCTGCGCGATGAGGTCGAAGCGGCCCTGGCGGAGACCGGTGCGCCGTCCGTCGACCTGGTCGGCTACTCCGCCGGAGGCGTCGTCGTGCGGGTCTACGTGGCCGAGCTCGGCGGCGGCTCGCACGTGCGCCGGGCGGTGACGCTGGCCTCGCCCCAGCACGGGACCGACCTGGCCTCGTTGGCCGGCTCACTGGGCGACACGGTGTGCCCGGAGGCGTGTCAGCAACTCGACCCCGACTCAGACCTGCTCCGACGGCTGAACGCCGAGGACGAGACACCGGCCGGTCCTGCGTGGGTGGCCCTGTGGACGGAGGACGACGCGACCGTCGTCCCGCCCGACTCCGGGTCGCTGGACGGCGCGCTCGACCTGTCGCTGCAGGACCTCTGCCCGGGCCTCGTGGTCGGCCATCCCGACGTACCCCGCAGTCCGGCTGTCATCGCGATCGTCGAGGCCGTGCTGGGGACGGACGAGCCAACCCAGCCGGACTCCTCGGTGTGCGGCGCGGGGTAGTCCGACGAGGGTCAGTCGGTCACGTCCTTGGTCATGAAGTTGGCCCAGGCGGCCCCGAGGAAGACGACGACGTAGACGCCTTGGAGCGCAACGCCGCGGAGTACGTCGCGCCACAGGATCGGGTCGCGGAAGAGGTCGACGAACGCCAACCAGTATCGCGTGGGCAGGTAGGGCCGCAGCACGTCGGCGGCGTCGAGGGTGAGCAGCAGGGTGGAGGCCACGAGCAGAGCCATCGTGCCGAGGGCCGCCCCGAGCGGTGACTGCGCGACGGTGGAGAGGAACAGGGCGACCGCGGCCACGCCGAGCATGCAGAGCATCGCGTAGCCCAGCGCCAGCAGGGTTCGCCCGACCAGTTCCGGGGTCGACATCGAACTGCCCGAGACGCTGGCGGGTCCGGTCGCGGTCACCGACTCGTTGCCGAGCAGCAGCACCCCGAGGACGTACGCCGTGGCCGCGACGACCAGCACCGTGAGGACCACGAAGGCCATGATCGAGATCAGCTTGGCCACCAACAGCCGGGTGCGCCCGACCGGTCGGACCAGCACGTAGCGCAGCGTCCCCTGCTGCGCCTCGCCCGCGATCGCCTCTCCCGCCGTGACCGCCACCGCGATTGGCAGGAACAGCGGCAGCACGATCGCCAGCGCCGCCAGCGGGAACAGGGTGCCGTCGGTCAGTACGGCGGAGAGGAACGCCGGCCCCGTACCCGGCCGCGGGCCGAGGTCGGTCACGGCCAGCAGCACGGCGACTAGCGCGGGCAGGGCGTCGATGAGCGCGATGGTGGCCCAGGTCCGGCGGCTCCGGACCAGCTTCACCAGTTCGACCGCGATCACGACGACACCCCGAACCGGTCGCCGCTGGCTGCCGCGGCCTCCAGCACCACGTCCTCCAGCGTGCGTCGCTCGGAGTTGAGCGCCGTGACCCGGACCCCAGCCCGGACCAGGCGCTCGTTGAGCGCCGCGGGATCACTCTCGCGCACGAGCAGCCGCGTCGCGTCGTACTCCTCGACGACCCCGTCGAGCAGCGCGCGCACCTGCTCGACGTCGGGGGTCCGCACCTCGACCCGCCCGGTGGGCCGCCGCAGCTCGGCCAGTTCGGCCTGGAGGACGAGACGGCCCCGGTCCAGGACCCCGACCCGCGTGCACAGCTGCTCGATCTCGGACAGCAGATGGCTCGACAGGAAGACGGTCGTACCGGTGCGGTTGAGATCGAGCAACAGCGACCGGATCTCCTGGATGCCTTGCGGGTCGAGCCCGTTGGTCGGCTCGTCCAACACGAGCAGTCGCGGCCGCCGTAGCAGCGCGCCGGCCAGCCCGAGCCGCTGCCGCATGCCCAGGGAGTACGCGCGGACCGGCCGCTCGTCGACGGCGGCCAGGCCCACCCGGTCGAGTGCTTCGGCGATCCGGCGGCGGCGGTCCCGGCGTCCCCCGCCCGGCCCCATGGCGTCGAAGAGCGCCAGGTTGCGCCGCCCGGAGAGGTGCGGGTACGCCGCCGGACCCTCGACCATCGCGCCGACCTCGGGGAGCACCTGACGGCCTGCCGACGGCATCGGCCGCCCGAGCACCTCCATCCGGCCGGACGTCGCGAGCACCAGGCCGAGCAGCATCCGGACGGTGGTGGTCTTGCCCGACCCGTTGGCGCCGAGGAATCCGTAGACGTCGCCCTCGCGGACGTCGAGGTCGACTCCGTCGACCGCGGTGATGCGACCGAACCGCTTGGTCAGCCCTTCCGTGGCGATCACCCGCTCCGCGGTCATCGGTCCCCGTCCACGAAGACGAAGCCGGCCTGCACGTCGTCGGCGGCACGGAGCAGGGCCGCCCGGGTGAGCGTCCCGGCGAGCAGCCAGCCGCCGTCGCCGTCGCCGCCGGTCAACACGACGCCGAGCGGGCCGACCGAGACCTGCGTTCGTTCCGGCGAGCGGTCCACGCCGGCGGTGAGCACGAGCTGGTCGCGCAGCGCGTCCGCCTCGCGGTCGCGCAGCGGGATGGCGATCACCTGGGTCATGCCGCTGCCGTAGACACCGACCGCCCGGTCGGAGGAGTCTGCCTTCGGCAGTCCGGCCACCGTCGCCGGCGGCCGGACTGGCGCGTACTGGTTGGCCGCGTCCGCGATGTCGAGCACGTCGTCGAAGCCGACGTGCACCCCCGCAGGCGCCTCGAAGGAGAGCGCGTCGTCGCTCGGCCGGTGCGCCGAGAAGTCGCGGAACTGACTGGTGAAGGCCGCCGAGTCCGCGCCGTCGGCGTACACCTCGACTTTCACGGGTACGCCGGACCCCGGATCGACCCAGACGTCCGCGTGATCGATGCTCGACAGCGCCGAGGACGGCGAGAGCCGGAGCCCGGGCGCGCTGAGGCCGGCCACCCGTTCGGCCGGGATCCGCTCGACGTCCTGTTCACCAAGACCCCGGAGCAGCCGCTCCGCCAGCACCGGCGGCACCAGGTCGGCGGTCCGGGGCAGCCGGATCTCGGGGTCGCGGCTCAGCGAGGCGTCGAGGTGCTCGTAGTCCCAGCGCAGGGTCGTGCCCCCGTCGTGGACCAGGTCGGTCTCTCCCGCGAGCAGCAACTGGTCGACGCGCCAGTGCCGCTCGTCCTGCCACCACGCGCGCATCGTGGTGCGCTCGCCGAACAGCGCACCGACGTCGCTGAACCGGTCCGCGTCCGGCAGCTGAAGCGCGCCGTCGGTCTCGACGTACCCCGACCAGGGGTGGCCCTCCGCGCCGCGCACCTGGGCCAGCAGCTCCGTCGCGCTGGCGTCGCTGTCGGCCGCCGGCAGCAGGTGCAGCGCGATCGGCGCCGCGACCAGCAGCAGCGTGCCGGCCACGACGACAGCCCAGCGGCGTAACGGCGTCATCCTCACGACCGTACGTCGCGGGGCGAGCCGGTTGAGCGTTCAACCGGTGAGGGTTCTCTTAGGTCGCGCCGTCCACCAGGCGACCAGGAGCGCGGCCAGGAGCGCGCCTGACGTGCCGAGCGCCTGGTCCCCGAGCGTGTCGCGGTAGGCGCCGCCGGCCTCGCGGCCGTGCCGGATGAACAGCGTGTACTCCCCCACCTCCCAGGCCAGGGCCAACAGGCAGCCCAGGCCACCCACCAGCGGCACCAGCACCCAGCGGGGCCGGACGTACGGCGCGAGCAGCAGCGCGAGTCCTGCCCCGAGCGAGAACCAGTGCGCGAAGTGGCTGAGGTCGTCCCACCAGCCGACGTCGCGGAACAGGTCGAGCCAGTTCGCGGTCGTGTCGCTGAGGAACGGCAGCATGAGCAGGGCGAAGGCGGCGTACGGCGGATCGGTCGCGCCGGTGCGGCCGCGGGTCGCCCACCACACGGCCGGCGCCAGCAGCATGAGCGCCGGGTAGACGACCAGCCGGACGCCCCACCCCTTGCCCTCGAACTGGGAGGCAGGGACGACCACCGCGGCCACCAGTTCGACGACGGTGACCACGAAGACCAACGCGGGCAGCAGCGCCGCGGTGTGCCGGTCGCGGCTCATCACCCCATCATGCGCGCGGGTCGGTGGGGCGGGTCAGGACCGCGCACCAGCGCCGTTCCCCGAACCGGTGGACCTCGGCCGCGACGAACCCGGCGGCCTCGGCGAGGGCATCGATGTCGTCGACCCCGACCGTCGACCAGCGGAACGGCGCGCTTCGGACGCCCGCACAGGACAGCACCGCCCACTCGGTCACCGAGCGGAGGCCGGGACCGCCGAGTTCGACGACGACCCGGCCCCGGGCCAGCATCAACTCACCGGCCCGCTCGAGGAGAGCCGCCGGGTCGCCGCCGATGCCGACGTTGCCGTCAGCCAGCAGCGCGGTGTGCCAGCGTCCCTCGCCCGGCAGCCGGTCGAAGACGTCGCGGCGCAGGGCCGGGACGCCACGGGCCAGGGTCTGGTCCACGGCCTCGCGCACCACGTCGACGCCCAGAACGACGTGGCCCTGCGCGGCCAGGGCGGCGGAGAGCCGGCCCGGGCCACAGCCGAGGTCGATGGTGTGGCCCCGGCACATCGCGAGCAGCGCCAGGTCCTCGTCGTCCGCCTCGCGACGCCACTCGTGGACGGGCAGCTCCTGCGGATCCGGCCCGAGCCCGACCACGGTGCAGGGACGGCCGCGGAGGGCGGCGCTGAAGACGTCCGTGAACGACGCCCGGCCGTCGGGAAGGCGGTCCTGGACGCTCACGCAGCCACCCGCTGCCAGGCGGCGGCGAACCGCGAGCCGGGCGCCAGCAGCGCCACTGCCTGCGCGTCTGCCACGTCATCGACGTCACGAAGGGTGTCGGTGGTGCCCACGTCGAGACCGGACGCCGCCAGTGCCTCCCGGGTGTCCGTGCAGGTGGTCGGGGTGGACATCGGGACGTCGGTCAGCACCGCAGCCGCGGCCGGATCCCGCAGCGCCAGGACCCACCAGCCGCCGTCCTCGGCGGGACCGAGGACGGCGTCGTGCTCGGCCAGCCCGGCTGCGGCCGCCAGCAGCAGTTCAGGGGTGGCGTGCGGCGTGTCCATGCCGACCTGCACGACCGGGCCGGGCACCCGCGCGTGCGCGTCAGCCAGGCGGGCGCCGAAGTCGTGGCCGCGTTGCGGGTGGATCGTCCAGCCGGCGAGCGCCCTGTGGAGGTCAGTGGCGCCGACGGCTCGGTGGATGTCACCCGCCAGTGAGAGGTGGCAGCGGTCGGCGCCGACCGCGCCCGCGCAGGCAGCCAGGGTGTCGAGCAGCGAGGCAGCTGCGACCTCGGCGGCGCGTTCCATGCCGATCTCTGCCCCGAGCCGGGTCTTCACCCGGCCCGGCTCCGGCGCCTTGGCCACGACGAGCACGTGCATACTCATGCCAACACCCGCCAGAAGTCGCGCGCGGCGCGCACGGTGCCGCGCACCGAGCCGGACACCTTGGATCGGGTGCCCTCGGCCCTCGGGTGGTAGGCGACGTCGCGCTCGTGCACTCGCCAGCCGGCCGTCGTCGCCTTCTGCAGCAGCTCCACGGGGTAGCCGAACCGGCGGTCGCGGACGTCGAGGTCCAGCAACGCCTGGCGGCGACAGACCCGCATCGGCGCGATGTCGTGGGCGGTCATGCCGATCCGGCGCCGCAGCCACCAGACGACGAGTCCGTTGCCCAACCGGGCGTGCCACGGCCACACGCCCCGGGACACGGGTCGGCGGCGACCCACGGACAGGTCTGCTCGGCCGGAGCGCACCTCCTCGAGCAGCGGCAGCAGGTCGTAGCCGTCGAAGGAGCCGTCTCCGTCCATGAACGCGACGTATTCGGCGGTGGCCGCCAGCAGCCCCGAGTGCACCGCCGCGCCGTACCCCGGCACCGGCTCCTCGACCACGCTGGCTCCGAGGCAGCGAGCCACGTCCGCCGTACCGTCACGGGAGCCGTTGTCGACCACGACGACGGAGAACCCCATCGGGACGCGCGCAAGAAGCGCCGGGAGGGCGGCCGCCTCGTCCCGGCACGGAAGAACCAGGTCGCAGGCGGTCTCCACGTCAGGGACGGTAGACAGATCGGGGCTCCTGGAAACGGGTCTGGCTCCTTACGAAGTCGTGACGGTGTCGGCGGCCGGGCGGCGGACGGAGTGATGGGCTGGGTGACGGACCTAGGGTCGAGGTCATGCCCTCGTCGCCCGCGCTCTCCCGCGCGGCCTGGCTCGGGCTGCTTCTCACGGTCGTGGTGCTCCTCATGGGATTCGGAGTCCCGCACTGGCTGGATTGGGACGTCGCGAGCCGGGCGCCGCGGAACGCCTCGCCGCACGAGGTGCCGCCACTGCACGGCCTGTGGCGCCCGAACCTCTTCGGGCCCGGCACCGTGCCGGCCGTGGCGCTCGCGGTGCTCGGGTGGCGGCACGCCGCCGATCTGGCCCAGCGGCTGCCGTGGCGCGGGCTGCTCGCGGCGTCGTACGCCGGCTCGCTGGCCTGGCTGCTGTCCCTCGCACTGGTCGACGGGAGTTCGGGACTGTCCCGGGTGCTCGGGAACCCGTACGAATACCTCCGCACCGCGCGCCAGGTCGGTGACATCGGCACCCTGCTCGACACCTACATCAGCCGGATCCCCTACTCCGCCGACGACAACTGGCCCACCCACGTGGCGGGCCACCCACCCGGGACCCTGCTGTTCTTCGTTGGCCTCGTAAGAGTCGGGCTCGGCGGCGACCTGGCCGCGGGCGTCGTGGTCACCGTGCTGGCCGCCACGACGGCCGTGGCGACCCTGGTCGCGCTGCGGGCGCTCGGCGCCGAGGACGCGGCTCGCCGGGCGGCGCCGTTCCTGGTGCTGACGCCTGCGGCGGTGTTCATGGCCGTCTCGGCGGACGCGCTGATCGGCGCGGTGATGGCCTGGGGCCTGGCCTGTCTGGCCCTGTCCACCCGGCGCCTATGGTGGGCGGTCCCGGCCGGCCTCCTCTTCGGCGCCGGCGTGCTGATGTCGTACGGCATGCCGCTGATGGGGCTGATCGCGGTGGCGGTGCTGGTCGCCGGCCGGTCGTGGCGGCCGCTGCCCGTGGCGGCCGCCGGAGCACTCGCCGTGGTGCTGGGGTTCGCGGCCGCGGGCTTCGCGTGGTGGGACGCCTATCCGGTGCTGAAGGAGCGGTACTTCGACGGCATCGCACAGGACCGGCCCCAGGCCTACTGGTGGTACGGCGATCTCGCCTGTCTCGTGGTCAGCGCCGGTCCGCTGCTGCTGTCCGGGCTCGCGGCCGCCGTCGCCACGGCGCTCTCCCCCGCTCGACCTACTGCTCGGGTCGTGCTGCTGCTCAGCGGCTCAGCCGCACTCGTGGTGGCGCTTGCCGACGCGTCAGGGATGAGCAAGGCCGAGGTCGAGCGGATCTGGCTGCCGTTCGTGCCGTGGCTGACGGTGTCGTTCGCCCTGCTGCCCGAGGGCTGGCGCCGCTGGGGGCTGGGGCTGCAGGTCTTGGCAGCGCTGGTGGTTCAGCACCTGTTCTACACGGCGTGGTGATGGGCACCCTGCGAGGAACGAGCAGGGTGCCCATCGATGGTGGTTGAGCGAGCCCTGCGGCTGAGGGACGAAGCCGCAACGGGCGAGTCGAAACCCCCGCAGCCGAGGCTGGAAGTCGACTGATCACTTGGCTGGGTGCTCCGGCTGCGGACATCTCGACAGGCTCGATGGGCGGGTGGTCGGCTGGGTACTCCGGCTGCGGACATCTCGACAGGCTCGATGAGCGGTGCTCGGTCGGGCGGGCCACCGACGGTTCCTCAGGCACGCAGCGGCGCGGTGGCGAACGCCGGCAGCCCCTGGTCGGGGTGCACCTTGGCGGTGAAGCCCAGATCGGCCGTGGCCCGCTCCGGCGAGGCCACCACGTGGCGCACGTCGCCGAGTCGGTAGCCACCAGTGACTTCGGGCTCGACAGGGTGCTCGGTCCCCGCACCGACCAGCCTGGCCACGTCGAGGATGGTCACGGGGTGGCCGGAGGCGACGTTGTAGGCGGCGTACGGCGGGGTCGCGTCATCGAGCACCGCACGGAGGGCGGCGAGATTGGCCCGGGCCACGTCGGCGACGTGGACGAAGTCGCGCATCTGGCCGCCGTCCTCGAAAACCTGGGGCGGCTCGCCGCGCTCGAGTGAGGAGCGGAACATCGCGGCGACGCCGGAGTACGGCGTGTCCCGGGGCATCCCCGGGCCGTAGACGTTGTGGTAGCGCAGCGCCACGGCGCGCGCCTCTGCCTGCCGGACCCAGGCAGCGGTGTAGTGCTCCTGCGCCACCTTGCTGGCGGCGTACGACGAGCGCGGGTCGAGCCGAGCCGTCTCGTCGACGAGCGCCCAGTCGAGCGGGCGGCCGCAGGCCGGGCAGTGGTTGTCGAAGTCGCCCGCTTCGAGCGCCTCGACAGCGCGCGGCAGGGGCGCCTGGTCCCCGTGCTCGGGGCAGCGGTAGCGGCCCTCGCCATAGACGACCATCGACGAGGCCAGGACCAGCCGCCGAACACCCGCGTCGTACATGGCCGCCAGGAGGGCAGCCGTTCCGAGGTCGTTGTGAGCGGCGTAGTCGGGTAGGTCGCCGACGCGCACCCCGGCGCCGACCACGGCGGCCTGGTGACAGACGGCGTCGACCCCGTGCAGCAGTTCGCCCCACGAGTCGGCCTCGCGGACGTCGAGCCGATGGGTCCCGGGCGGGGGCTCGCCCGCGCCGTGCGCCATGGGGAGCATCAGGTCCACGCGGACCACCTCGTGGCCAGCGGCCTCGAGGACCTCGCCGACGACGGTGCCGATGAACCCAGCGGAGCCGGTGACCAGGATCCTCACGGGATCTCGTAGCTGAGCTCGAGTCCGTCGGCCCAGGTCGAGCAGGTGCAGCCGTCGGGGTCGGGCAGCGCGGCGATCGCCTGGGTCAGCAGCGCCGTGAGCCGCTCGAGGTTGTCACGGAACCTCGCGAACACCTCCTCCTGACCCACGCCCGCCTCGCCCTCGACCCCGGCGTCCATGTCGGTCACCAGCGCCAGCGCGGCGTAGCAGGTGCGCAGTTCGCGGGCGAGCGCGGCCTCGGGCGCACCGGTCATGTTGATCAGCGTGCCGCCCTGGGCGGCGTACCACTGCGATTCCGCGCGGGTGGAGAACCGAGGCCCCTCGATGACCACCATCGTGCCGCCGCGGCGCACGTCCGGCGCGGCGGCGACCAGGGCCTCGGAGACCCGCGGGCAGTAGGGGTCGGCGAACGGCACGTGGGTAGCGCCGCGCTCGACGTACGACGAGACTCGGGCGGTCGTGCGGTCCACCAGCTGATCGGGCACCACGAGGTCGCCCGGCGCGACGGTGTCCGACAGGCCGCCCACCGCACAGGGCGCGAGGATCTGCCGGACCCCGAGCGAGCGCAGCGCCCAGAGGTTGGCGCGGTACGGCAGCGCGTGCGGCGGGAATTCGTGCCGCCGCCCGTGTCGTGGCAGGAAGGCAACCCGCCGGCCGGCCACCGTGCCAACGGTCACCGGCGCCGACGGCTCGCCGTACGGCGTCGCGACGGCGTGCTCCTCGGCGTCGGTCAGGAAGGAGTAGAAGCCCGTGCCGCCGATCACGGCCACCTCGGCGACGCTCATGCCGGGCTCACTTCTCGGACGCCGGTAGGTCGAGCGCCCGCCATACCGCCGCCCACACCTGCTTGGGCGGCACCCCCGCGTCGAGCGCCTCCTGGGCGGTGCGCCCGTCGAGCTCTGCGAGAACATGGCTGCCGGCCCACGAGCGGTAGTACCCCGGGCCGAGCGCATCCTCCATCCGGGACCAGAACTCGGTATGCCTCACGGCCACACCCTAAGCAGGGGTCAAAGATCGTCGCGCACCGCGCGGATCGTGAGCCAGCCCTGGCCGTTGTAGCCCACGCGCGAGCCCAGCTCCACCAGCTCCCAACCCGCCGCCTCGACCACGTCGCGCAACGGCCCCGCGCGCCAGTAGACGAAACGCCGCGGTGCCCGGACCTGCCCGTGGGTCGACCACTCCTCGCCATCGCCCTCCTTGACGCTGGCCGCCAGCACGCCGCCGGGCCGGGTCACCTCGGCGAGCCGGCGCAGCACGACCGGCAGATCCGTCCGCGCCACGTGGAGGAGGCAGGCGCAGGCCCAGACCCCGTCGTAGAGTCCGCCGAGGTCGTCGACGAGCGGGTCGACCACATCGGCGGCGTACCCCTGTGCGCGCAGCCGCGCGACGAACCCCGGCGAGATGTCGGTACGCCGGACCCGCACTCCGCGTTCCTCGAGCGCCACCGCGTCGCGGCCACCACCGCTGCCGATCTCGAGCACCGCTCCCCCGGCTCCGACCTCTGCCGCGAGCCAGTCGAGGTCGGCGCGCACCTCGTCGTTCAGTTCGGCCACCGCGACGCTGAACGCCTCCGCGTCCCCGTCGTAGGCAGCGGCCGTGGCCCGCGCTGCCACCCCGCGCACGTCGTGGCTGTGGTGGAGCACATCGTGCAGGTGGTAGCGGGCGATCGAGTCGACGGTGAACTCGCTGCCGTTGCTGCGCAGCCCGCGGCGCTGCCAGGTCTCCTCGGGTGCGTCGACCAGCGCGTCGTAGCGGGTGGCGATCGCCTCGGCCGCCGCCACGAGCTCCGGCCCGACCTCGATCGGATCCTGGAGGTCGTAGCGCTCCTCCAGCGCGGTGGCGTCCTGGTCCCAGTTGGCGAACGTCGGCTCGTCCTGCTCGAGCATGAGGGCGAGCCGGTCACCGAAGATCCGGTGTACGTCGCGGACATGGCAGGCGTACTCCAGCGGCGACCACGTGGCCGGGCCGGGCCGCTCGGTCGCCTCCGGCTGCCGGAGGACCGCCGCCCAGCCGATCGCGTCGTCGCGGAGCAGCGTCCCGAGCTCGGCGCGGTCGAGCGCTCCGGCGACGAAGCCGCACTCGGGGCAGGGCTCGTCGAGGACCCAGGTCCAGTCCTTGCTGTCGGGCTCGATGCCGGATGCGGTCATGCGCACATCATCATGGAGGGCGTGACGGTACGCAGCGCAGATCCTGCCGACCTTCCACGGATCGCTGCCATCTACGACGAGCAGGTGCGCACCGCGATCTCCACCTTCGACCTCGAGCCGCCGCCGCTCTCGTACTGGGAGGCGCGGCTGTCCAGCACCGCCCACGGGGACCACCTGCTCGTCGCGACCGCGGACGACGAGGTCGTGGGCTACGCCTACTCCTCGACGTACCGCCCGCGGCCGGCGTACAACCGCACCCGCGAGGTCTCGGTCTACCTCGACGCGTCGGTGCGTGGGCGCGGGGTCGGGCGGGCGTTGTACGACGAACTCCTGACCCGGCTGCGGGCCGACGGCATGCATCAGGTGCTGGCCGTCATCGCCCTGCCCAACGACGCCAGCGAGGCTCTCCACCGGGCGTGCGGCTTCTCGCGGCTCGGTGTGTTGCCGGAGGTCGGCTGGAAGTTCGACCGTTGGATCGACACCGCGCTGTGGGGCCTCACGCTGGAGTAGGCATCGGCGGGTGCGCGGCCGCAACCCGGCCCACACGACCGATATTCAGGTCAGCAGCAGCTGGTCGAGCCGCCGGCGTACGACGAGCAGCCCCGCGAGTCCCATGAGCAGCAGGTAGATCACCGACACGACAGAGGCCCAGGACAGCGCTCCCGTCGTGAGCTCTCGACACAGCACCACGCCGCGGTAGAGAGGCGTGCACTCGACCAGCCACTGCACGGGCGTCGGGAAGGCGCTGATCGGGAAGAACGTGCCGGAGAACAGGAACAGCGGAAGCTGCACGAGGGTGATCTTGTCGAAGTCCTGCCAGCTCTTCATGTACGTCGTCGCGGCCATGCAGACCGCGCTCGAGGCGAAGCCGATGAGGACGGTCGCCGGGAAGGCGAGCACCGCCCACCATGAGTGCACCAGCCCCATCGCGGTCATGATCACGAGGAACGCCGCGGCGTACGCCGATCCGCGCAGCTGGCTCCACGCGATCTCGCCGCGGGCCACGTCACGGGTGGTGAGCGGAGTGGCGAGGATCTGGTCGTAGAGCTTGACGAAGCGGAGCTTGAAGTAGGTGTTGAACGTCGCGTCGATGAGGGCGCCGTTGAGCGCGGAGGCGGCCAGCATGCCCGGGGCCACGAACTCGGCGTATGGGACCTGACGGCCGTTGAACTCGAAGGAGTCGATCAGCTGGCCGACCCCGATCCCGATGGAGAGCAGATAGAAGAACGGCTCGAAGAAGCCGGTGATGAACAGCTTCCAGTTCCTGCGGTAGACGATGTAGTTGCGCTGCACCAGCAGGGCTGCGGCCCGGACCGGACCCAGCGGCTGCACCTGGACGGTGGTCATGACACCAACCGCTTCTCGAGCCCGGAGACCGCCCAGAACCACCCCACCACGGTGAGCACGAGGAGGTAGGTGACGTTGACCGCGGCCACCCACCAGGTCACATGGTCGAGGGTGAACATCCGCGACAGATTGACGCCCTGCCAGAGCGGGGTGCAATAGGCGATGAAGGCACCCACGTCGCCGAGGTTGCTGACCGGGAAGAACGCGCCGCTGAAGAGGAACAGCGGGAAGACGCCGAGCCGGTAGAGGACGCCGAACCCCTCCTCGGAGGTCAGCCGGGTGCTGTAGCCGTAGACCCACACAGCGAAGGCCATGCCGACCAACAGTTGGCTGGCGAACGCCGCGATGGCGCCCCACAGCGTCGCGTAGACGCCGAACGGCGCCAACACGAGCGCGTAGACGCCACACGTCGTGACCAGCCGGAACAGCACGAACGACAGGTGCGCGGCCACCAGGTCGCGGCAGGTCAGCGGCGTGGCCAGCATCGAGTCGTAGATGCGCTGCCACTTGATCATGCCCATCACGGGATAGGTGGTCTCGCCGACGGCGGTCTGCATCGCGTGCGCCGCGATGAGGCCAGGCACCACGAACTCGAAGTACGACGAAGCACCCTCGAGCACATCGGGGTCGCCCTGGATGAAACCTCCGAGCAGGACCCCCATCGCGACGACGTAGAGCAGCGGCGCCAGGAACGAGCTGACCACGGTCGCCCGCCAGGTGCGCTGGTAGACGACCTTCCAATAGTCGACCTGGCGACGAATCCCCTGGGTCACCGAGAGCCGATGGGACGCCCGGGCAGTCAGGATGGCCATCAGTCGACCAGGGTCCGGCCGGTGAGCCGGAGGAAGACGTCCTCGAGCGTGCTCCGGCGTACGAGCGTTGCTGCCGGCCGCAGCCCGCGCTCGTGGACCTGGGCGATCACGGCGTCGCCGTCGCCGCTGTAGACCAGGAGCCGGTCGGGCAGCACCTCGACCCGCTCACCGAGGTCGGCGACCTTCTCGGCGAGCGCGGAGTGATCCTGACCCTCCTCGAGCACGCCGAACCGCAGCTCGGCGACCTCGCGGGTGGAGTGGTCACGGATCAGGTCGAGCGGCGAGCCCTGGGCCACGATCACGCCCTTGTCCATGACGACCAACCTGTCGCAAAGCTGCTCTGCTTCGTCCATGTAGTGAGTCGTGATCACCAGCGTCACGCCGGACTGCTTGAGCCGGAACAGCCGATCCCAGAGCACGTGCCGGGCCTGCGGGTCGAGCCCGGTGGTCGGCTCGTCGAGCAGCAGTAGGTCGGGGCGGTTGATCAGGCTGCGGGCGATGGTGAGCCGCCGCTTCATGCCTCCGCTGAGTTCGTCGACCTTGCTGGTGGCCTTGTCGGTGAGCTGGACGAAGTCGAGCAGTTCGTCGGCCCGTTGGTTGACCTCGTCCTTCGGGATGCCGAAGTAGCGGCCATAGATGTAGAGGTTGTCGCGGACGTTGAGATCGGTGTCGAGGGTGTCCTCCTGGGGGCACACGCCGAGCCGGCCCCGAATGGCCGGCCCGTCGACGGCGGGGTCCATGCCGAGGATCCGCAGCTCGCCGCCGCTCACCGGCGAGACCGCCGCGATCATCCGCATGGTGCTCGACTTGCCGGCGCCGTTGGGCCCCAAGAAGCCGAACGTCTCGCCGCGCCGTACCTCGACGTCGATGCCCTTGACCGCTTCGAACTCCGCCCCGCGAGGACCGAAGGACTTGCGCAGCCCGCGCGCCGAGATCATCGCGTCCGTCACGTGCAGCACCTTAGGCACGTACGTCGACAGCACTCACCCTGGTTTCGGTGCGAGTCGGCTCAGAGCTCGACGGCCGCCGTCCCGAAAGCGACGTCGAACCGGTCGCACCACACGACCACCGACCGCAACCCGCTCAACGAGACCTCGGCCGGGATCTCGTAGTTCTGGTTGCCGTGGTTGGCCTTGAGCGGACCGAGCCGGACGTACCGGCCGTCGTCGTAGGAGTGCCAGTCGCCGCCGCTGGGTCGATCGGTCAGCCAGACGTGCAGGTCCGGTCCGTCGGACGTGGCCAGCTCCTCCAGCCGCACGAACCGGCGCCCGTCGGCCAGCGAGAGAACCACCGCCGTACCGGACGTGTCGTGCTCGGCCGATTCGAAGTCGCCGCGCGCCAGCACTTCGTCGCGCGGCTCGTCCGTCGGTGCTGGCGGCGACGCCGTTGCGGTCACGGTCGGCGTCGACGTCGGGCTCCTGGGTACGGACGTCGGCCGCGCCTCGTCCACCTCGCTGTCGGTGACCAGACGCCACGGCTCGAACCACGCCAAAGCGACGGCCAGCAGGCCGGCAAGGAGCACACCCAGGGTGACCGTGAGCTTCCGCATGCTGATCAGTGTCGACTGCGACTCGAACGTGACACTGACTATCCCGAGACGGTGATCCGCTCTCCCGCCACCCAGGTGGCCGCGACATCGGCCGGACCGGCCAGGGCGAACGCCTTGGCGAGCGCGTCGTCGTCTGAGTCGGCGTGTCGCAGCGCTACGTCGAGGGTCGACCCTGCGGGAGGACGCAGCCAGAGGGCGTCGAACTGCTTGCCGATCGAGAAGTCGCCGATCACGTCGGACAGGCCGAGGACGTCGGCGCCCGCGGCGGTGGCGAGGTGGAGCAGGTGCCGGGAGGAGAGCTTGTGGCCCTCGCGGCCGAGCAACTGCTGCACGAAGTAGGCCTGCAGCCCCTCCTTGAAGAGCGAGAACCCGGTGCCGGCGCCGACGTCCGAGCCGAGCGCGACCCGGACGCCGAGCGCGAGGTGCGAGCCGAGTTGGAAGAGCCCGCTGCCCAGGGCGGCGTTGGAGGTCGGACAGTGCGCGACCGCCGCGCCGTACCGGCCGAGGGTCATCAGCTCGGTCAGCGTCGGGTGCACGTTGTGGGCGAGCACGCTGCGCGGACCCAGCAGCCCGGCCCGCTCGTAGGACGTCGTGTAGTCGCAGCCGAACAGCTGGCGGACGCCCTCGATCTCCTCGATGTTCTCGTTGAGGTGGGAGGTGAACCACAGGTCCGGCTGGTCGGCCAACAACGCGCCCGCCGACTCCAGCAGCGGCTCTGAGCAGGACAGCGAGAACCGCGGCGTCACGGCGTAGCGGGTGCGGCCGACCCCGTGCCAGCGCTTGGCCAGCTCCAGCCCTTCGTCGTAGGCCCGCTCGGGCGTCGTGAACAGGTCGTCGCGCAGGATCCGGTCGGAGAGCACCAGCCCCGAGGTCACCCGCAGCCCGACCCGGGTCGCCTCGGTGAACAACGCATCCACGGCAGTGGCGAAGTGCGATCCGAAGACCAGGGCGGTGGTGGTGCCGGCCCGGGCCAGCCCGGATACGAAGTCGGTCGCCACGGAGGCGGCGTACGTCGCGTCGGCGAGCCGCGCCTCCTCGGGCAGTGCGCACTTCTCCAGCCAGTCGAGCAGTGGCATCCCGAGTCCACCGATGGCCCGGACCTGCGGGAAGTGCACGTGGGTGTCGACGAAGCCGGGCAGCACCAGACCCTCACGGAGGTCGACGACGTCCGCCGTGCCGTGGACGGAGGGGTCGTACGGCGCGCGCGCCGTGATCACCCCGTCCTCGACGACGAGGGCCAGATCGGATTCCGCGCGCAGGTGACCGCCGGTGAACGGGCTGCGCGGGGTGTCGAGGAAGGTGCCGCGGAAGACCGTCACGAGCGGCGGACGCCCTCGCGTTCGACCGAGCTCTTTTCCTGGGCGGACAGCAGCGCGGCTGCGACGGAGACCGCGATCGCCGCCGGGTCCTTGGAGGTGGTCACACCCGGGAAGCCGATCGGGGTCTCCACTCGGGCGATGACCTCCGGCGCGAAGCCGGCCGCGGCCAGCTGCAACTGGAACCGCGCCCATTTCGCCGAGGAGCCGATCAGTCCGATCGAGCCGAGGTGCTCGCACCGCAGTGCCGCGTCGATGATGGCGAGGTCCTCGGCATGGTCGTGGGTGAGCACGAGGACGCGCGTGCCCGGGGGCAACTCACTGAGCAAGAGCTCGGGGATCACCGGCACGTGGTGGGTGTGCACCCCGGCGACCGCGTCGGCGAGCGGCGCCAGCTCGGCCTCCGACAGGTGGGCCGAGCGCGAGTCCACCAGGTGCAGCTCGAGGTCGTGACGGGCCAGGATCCGGGCCAGTTCGAGCCCGACGTGGCCGAGCCCGAAGATCGCGACTGAAGGTACGACAGGCAGCGGGTCCAGCAGCACCGTCACTTCGCCGCCGCAGCACTGGACCCCGTGTTGGAACGGCGCCTTGTCGGAGAGCTGCGCGGTGTACGACACGGGCGCGGCCGCACCGGAGGAGATCAGCTCGCGCGCGCGGCGTACGGCCTCCTCTTCGAGGTTGCCACCACCGATGGAGGCCCAGCTGCGATCGGCGGAGACCACCATCTTGGCGCCCGCCTCGCGGGGGGCGTGACCCCGGACCTCGGTGACCGTGACCAGGATGCCAGCCTCGCGGGCGGCGCGTAGCGCGGCGACGGCCTCGAACCAGGTGGTCATGAGACGTCTCGCTGAGCAGACCGAGCTGCGGTGAGCGCCCAGTAGACGGCCTCCGGGGTGGCGGGCGAGGCGAGCTCGACCGGCGTGCCGGGCGCACCGAACGCCGCGCAGGCGTCTCGGAGCGCCTCGCGGACGCTGAACGCCAGCATCAGGGGCGGCTCCCCCACGGCCTTGGAGCCGTAGACGACGCCGTCCTCGTGAGCGTGCTCGAGCAGCGCGACGTTGAACTCGGCCGGCATCTCCGAGAACGACGGCAGCTTGTACGTCGACGCGGCCTGCGTCGTCAGCCGACCGCGACTCGCGCCGTCGGAGGTGTCCCAGCGCAGGTCCTCGAGGGTCAGCCAGCCTGCGCCCTGCACGAACCCGCCCTCGATCTGGCCGAGGTCGACCAGCGGCGAGAGGCTGTCGCCGACGTCGTGCACGATGTCGACCCGGCGGGTGGTGTAGGCGCCGGTGAAGCCGTCGACCTCGACCTCGGTGGCGGCGACGCCGTAGGCGAAGTACTTGAACGGCGAGCCGGTCATCGTGGTGATGTCCCAGCTGAGCCCCTCGGTCTTGTAGAAACCCGCCGCCCAGAGCTGGATGCGCCGGTGATAGGCCGCGGCGACCAGCTCCTCCCAGGACGCGTCGGGCAGCGCCGCCCGGACCGGCACCAGTCGGGCCAGGATCTGCTCGCAGGCGTCCTTGACCGCCCCGCCGTTGAGGTCGGCGCCGGCGCTCGCGGCGGTGGCGGAGGTGTTGGGGACCTTGTCGGTGCGCGTCGGCGCGAGCCGCACCCGCGACAGCGGCAGCCCCAGCGCGGTGGCCGCGACCTGGAGCATCTTGGTGTGCAGCCCCTGGCCCATCTCGGTGCCGCCGTGGTTGATGAGGACCGACCCGTCCTTGTAGACGTGGACCAGCGCGCCGCCCTGGTTGAAGGTGGTGAAGTTGAACGAGATGCCGAACTTCACCGGCGTGATGGCGAGCCCGCGCTTCGTGTGTGGGTGCGCGGCGTTGAAGGCGTCGATCTCCGCACGGCGTGCGGACAGCCCGACCGAGGTGGTGACCTGGTCCCACGCGGCGACCAGCCGCTCGGGGTGCCGGACGACCTGGCCGTAGGGGGTGGCCTGGCCCTCGACGTAGAAGTTGCGACGGCGTACGAGCGCCGGGTCGAGACCCAATGCAGGCGCACAGCGGCCGATGATGTCCTCGATCACCAGCATCCCCTGCGGGCCACCGAACCCGCGGAACGCGGTCTGCGAGGTCTTGTGGGTCTGCGCGATCCGGCCATGCACCAGGACGTCGGGAATCCAATAGGCGTTGTCGATGTGGCACAGCGCCCGCGACAGCACCGGCTCGGACAGGTCGAGGCTCCAGCCGCCGTCGGAGGTGAGCGTCGCCTCGAGCGCGGTGAACCGGCCGTCGTTGTCGAAGCCGACCTTCCACGTGGCGTGGAAGCCGTGCCGCTTGCCGGTCATCGTGATGTCCTGCTGGCGGCTGAGCCGCAGCCGCACCGGACGACCGGTCAACGTGGAGCCCAACGCCGCCACCGCGGCCAGGCCGTGCGGCTGCATCTCCTTGCCACCGAACCCGCCGCCCATCCGCAGGCACTGCACGGTCACCGCATGGCTCGGCACGCCGAGCACGTGCGCGACGATCTCCTGCGTCTCGGTCGGGTGCTGGGTGCTCGACTGCACAAAGACCTGACCGCCCTCGTCGACCGTAGCCAACGCGCAGTGCGTCTCCAGGTAGAAGTGCTCCTGACCGGCCATCGTGGTGACGCCCTCGAAGACGTACGCCGCACGCGCCAGTCCGGCGGCGGCGTCGCCTCGCGTCATCGTCGGCCGGGCGCCCTGGAAGCTCTCGGCCGCGATCGCCTCCTCGACGGTGAGCAGCGACGGGCGTTCGTCGTAGTCGACCTCGACCGCCGCGGCGCCCCGCCGTGCTGCCTCCAGCGTCTCCCCCAGCACCCAGCAGACCGCATGGCCGACGTACATCACCTCGGAGGGGAAGAGCGGCTCGTCGTGCTTGATGCCCGCGTCGTTGACGCCGGGGACATCGGCCGCGGTCAGCACCCGGACGACCCCGGGGACGTCGTAGGCCGCGGCGACGTCGAGGCGAGTGACCCGGGCGTGCGCGTGGGGTGCCGGCACGGGGTGTGCGTGCAACACGTCGCGGTGCCGGCCGATCAGGTCGTCGGTGTAGAGCGCCGCGCCGGTGACGTGCAGCGCCGCGCTCTCGTGGTGCAGCGCCTCGCCGACCACGCCGTCGTCGGGGCGACGGCTCAGCGGGGACTGCACCGGAAATTCGGCGCCAGGCGACGAAATTCCTGCACTGTCGGTGCGGCTGGTCACGTCGTGGCCTCCGCATACAGCTTGCGCAGCGACTCGCCCAACATCGCCGTGCGGTAGTCGGCGCTGGCGCGCTGGTCGGAGATCGGGGTGCCCTCGCTGGCCAGCACCAGGGCGGCCGCCTCCACCGTCTCCGCTGTCCACGGTCGGCCCTCGAGCGCGGCCTCCGTGGCGAGGGCGCGGATCGGGGTGGCAGCTACGCCTCCGAGCCCGATCCGGGCCTTGTGCACCGTGCCGTAGCGCACCTCGAGGGCGAAGCCGACCGCGACGGAGGAGATGTCGTCGAAGGCGCGCTTGGCGATCTTGTGGAACGCCGTCAGCCGGGCCGCAGGAAGCGGCACGACCACCTCGGTGATCAACTCGTCCGGCCGACGTACGGACTCGCGGTAGCCGGTGAAGTAGTCGGCCAGCGGGACGGTCCGACGCTCCACCTCGCCCCCCTCGATCGAGGCGAGCACCACCGAGGCCTCCAGCGCCAGGAGCACCGGTGGGGCATCGCCGATCGGCGAGCCGGTGCCGAGGTTGCCGCCGAGCGTGGCGCCGTTGCGGATCAACGGGGAGGCGAACTGCGGCATCAGCGCCGAGATCAGGGCCAGGCGGCCGTCGAGCCGACGCTCGATCTCGGTGAGGGTGAGCCCGGCGCCCAGTCGTACCTCGGCGTCGGTGACCGAGAAGCCGCGCAGCTCGGCGAGCCGGTCGATGGCCACCACGAGCCGTGCCCGCCGGCCGCGAAGGTTGGCCTCCACACCCCAGTCGGTGCTGCCGGCCACCACCACCGCTTCCTCGTGGTCGTGCAGGATGCGGAGCGTCTCCAGCAGGCTCGACGGTCGGAAAAAGGTCTCGTCACCCTCGTGGAGCTGGGTGGCCGCGGGCGGCGGCGGGCTCGCCGTACGCCGGGTCGCCAGCGCATCGTCGGCGGCTGGCAGGCCGAGTGCAAAGGCGGCGTCCTTGATCGGCCGATAGCCGGTGCAGCGGCACAGGTTGCCGCTGATCGCGTGCAGGTCGAAGCCGTTCTCGCCGTGGTAGTGGTCGGCCGGGACCTGCCCATTGACCTGCCCGTTGGTCGCCGCGCGCCCGGACCGATAGAACTCGGCGGCCATCGAGCACACGAACCCGGGCGTGCAGTAGCCGCACTGCGACCCGCCACGGACCGCCATCTCGTGCTGCACCGGATGGAGCGAGTCAGGGCGGCCCAGCCCCTCCGAGGTGACGACCTCCTGACCGTCGAGAGCCGCTGCGGGCACCAGACAGGAGTTGATCGCCGTCCACTCCGTCGCCTCGGAGCCGTCGGGCGCCGGTCGCGCCACGAGCACGGAGCACGCACCGCACTCGCCCTCGGCGCACCCCTCCTTGGCGCCGGTGAGTCCACAACCGCGCAGGAAGTCGAGGGTGTTGGTGTGCAGCGGCACGCCATGCAGGTCACGCGGCTCGCCGTTGACCACGATGCCGGCCATCCGCACCTCCCGTCGCAAGTAGCAAATAGTAGTGCCGTCGCCGAGTCGTCTGAGGTCACGCGCGGGGAAATGCCTGTCGATCGGCAGACGAATCGAGGCTCAGCGCGAGGATCAGAGCGTGAGGCCGACGTGGCGGTTGACGTCCTTGTAGAGCAGGTAGCGGAACCGGCCGGGACCGCCGGCGTAGCAGGCCTGCGGACAGAACGCGCGCAGCCACATGAAGTCGCCCGCCTCGACCTCGACCCACTCCTGGTTGAGCAGGTAGACCGCCTTGCCCTCCAGTACGTAGAGCCCGTGCTCCATGACGTGCGTCTCCGGGAACGGGATCGCGCCACCGGGCTGGAAGTTCACGATGTTGACGTGCATGTCGTGGCGCAGGTCGGCGATGTCGACGAAACGGGTCGTCGACCAGGCGCCGTCGGTGCCGGGCATCTCGATCGGCGCGACGTCACGTTCGTTGGTGACGAACGGGTCAGGGACCTCCAGCCCCTCGAGGCGGTGGTACGCCTTGCGGATCCAGTGGAACGTCGCGGTCGCCTCGCCACGGTTGTGCAGCGTCCAGTGCGTGCCGGGCGGGAGGAACGCATAGCCCCCGGCCTCCAGCACGTGCTCGTCCCCCTCGATCGTCAGTGTGAGACTGCCGTCGACGACGAACAGCACCGCCTCGGCCGCCGGATCGACCTCGGGGTGGTCCGAGCCTCCCCCGGGTGACACCTCGACGACGTACTGGCTGAAGGTCTCGGCGAAGCCGCTCAACGGCCGGGCCAGCACCCACATCCGCATGCCGGTCCACCCCGGGAGGTACGACGCGGTGATGTCGCTGAGCGTGCGGGCCGGGATCACGGCGTACGCCTCGGTGAACCGCGCCCGGTCGGTGGTCAGCGCGGTCTGGGGCGGCAGCCCGCCCTTCGGTACGTGGTAGGTCATCGCGATGCTCCCGTGGCCTCGGAATTTGGTCGACTGTCGAGCTTTTTCTGAAGCAGACGGCCATGGGGCACGGCCGGGTCGACGGGTACGCCGCGCAGCCAGGTCTCGCGGACCACGCCGGCCAGCCGGCGACCGGCGTACGCCGAGACCGGGTTGCGGTGGTGCAGTTTGGTCACGTCGACGGTGTACTCCTCGTCGGGGGCGAACCGCACCAGGTCGGCGTCCGCGCCAACGGCGATCCGCCCCTTGTGCGCGAGCCCGACCCGGTCAGCCGGTGCGGTGGCCATCCAGCGGACCACGTCGGCGAGCCCGTGGCCACGATCGCGGGCGCCGGTCCACACGGCGGAGAGGCCGAGCTGTACCGACGCGACCCCGCCCCAAGCGGCGCCGAAGTCGCCGCCACCACGCGCCTTGAGCTCCGGGGTGCAGGGCGAGTGGTCGGAGACGACGAAGTCGATGTCTCCCGATCCGAGCGCCGCCCACAGGGCTTCGCGATTGTCCGCCTCACGGATCGGCGGGCAGCACTTGAGTTCGGTCGCCCCGTCGGCGATGTGCTCGGCGTCGAAGGTGAGGTAGTGCGGGCAGGTCTCCACGCTCACGTCCACCCCCGCGACGCGAGCCGCCCGCAGCGCCGGCACCGCGTCGGCGTCGCTCAGATGCACGATGTGCGCCCGGCCACCTGTCGTGCGAGCCTGATCGATCACCATCGCGATCGCTGCCTCCTCAGCGGCCCGGGGTCGGGACGCCAGGAATCCTGCGTAGTGGCCGCCGTCGAGCGCCGTCTCATTGAGCAGATTGCCGTCCTCGGCGTGCACGATCATCAGCGCGCCGAGCCGCGCGGTCTCGGCCATGGCGGCGCCGAACTCCTCGGGCTCGAGGTGGCCGAACTCCTCGACGCCGGAGTCGAGCAGGAAGCACTTGAAGCCGAACACCCCCGCGGCGTGTAGTGCCTCGAGCTCGGGGACATTGCCCGGCACCGCACCACCCCAGAACCCCACGTCGACGGCGAGTTGGCCCTCCGCGGTGTCCTGCTTGGTGCGCAGGTGCTCGACGGTGGTGGTCGGCGGGATGGAGTTGAGCGGCATGTCGAGGATCGTGGTCACACCGCCCGCGGCGGCCGCGCGGGTCGCGGTCGCGAACCCTTCCCACTCGGTACGCCCCGGCTCGTTGACGTGCACGTGGGTGTCGACCAGGCCTGGAAGCAGGACCTCGTCGGCAGCGAACTCGATCGTCCGCGCGGCCACGGGCGGGTCGTCGTACGCCGCGATGACGGCGATTCGCTCGCCGGCGATCCCCACGCTCACGGAGCGCTCGGCCCCGTCGATCATCGCCCGCCGAGCCCGGACGACGAGATCACACGGGGGTTCAGCTGCCACGGTAGGTGGAGTAGCCGTAGGGGCTGAGCAGCACCGGCACGTGGTAGTGCTGGTCGGGATCGGCGACCGTGAACACCACGACCACCTCGGGATAGAACCCCTCGACGTACAGGCCGGTGTCGAACCGCAGCACATACGCACCGCGATCGAGCCGATCGGGGCCTATCGCGCCGATCCTTCCGTCGCGGTCGGTCACCCCCTCGCCGAGAAGCTCGCCGGACCTAGTCTCGAGCCGGACTGCGATGCCCTGCGCCGGTCGGCCGGCGGCCGTGTCGAGCACGTGCGTGGACAGCGTGCTCACAGCGCCGCCCCCAGCCGCAGCAGCGCGATCTGCCGAAGGTTGTCGACGGTCTCGTGGCGCTCGGTGGCATCGTCATTGAGGAGCCGCCGGTCGAGTTCGGCCAGGATCTGGTCGGCGTTGCGACCGGCGGCGCGGATCAGGAACACCCGGTCGAACCGCTCCTCGTACGCCGCGTTGCCGGCCCGCAATCGCTGCTGCGTCTCGTCGTCGGCGCCGACGCCGGACTGCTCCTGCTGGCTCTGTGTGCCGCCCCGCTCACCGATCCGCGGGTGCCCGGACAGCGCCTGGTCGAGCTCCTCGTCGCTGAGGTTTCGCGCGGCCCGGTCGGCGGCGGCCACCAGCGCGTCCTCGTCGTCGTACGGCTGGCCCGCAAGGACGTCGTCGGCCCAGCGCGGCACCGACAGGCAGCCCAGCAGGAGCTCCCGCGTGATGGTGGTGTCGTCGCTCGCCATCAGCCGGCTCTCCTCACACGAACCCCGGCACGTGCAGCCACGCGTCGCCCGGGGGCGGCGCGTCGTCGCGGCTCACCTGGGCCTCGATCAGGCCGTACGGGCGGTCGGCAGCGATGAAGACCTCCCCGTCATTGGTGAGTCCGTCCGCGTCGAAACCGTTGAAGTCGACGAGGAAGTGGTGCTTGTTGGGTGCCGAGAACCGGATCTCCGCGAGCTCCTGCTGGCCGCCGAGCACCGCGCTGCCCATCAGGTGGAGCGTCTCCTGCAGCGCCCGCGAGTAGCTGGTCGCGAAGGTCGACAGCAGGCACTCGCGGGCATCGGCGTACGACGCGTTCCAGTCGACGTCGGTGCGGGTGTGCCGCCACTTCGCGATGAGGGACGTGGCCAGGATCCGGTCGTCGGTCTCGGCCAGCGTGGTGAACTCGTCCTTGAGGAAACCCTTGAACTCCGAGTCGGTCGACTTGAGCAGCACGAGGTCCTGCAGTCCCGAGAGCACATGCGTGCCGTCTTCGTCGCGACCGACGGTGACCACGCAGGTGCGGACGTCCCCGCCGCGACGGGAGAACGCGTGCTGGCCGAGCCGATCCCAGGCGTACTCCTCGACCCGCACCTGCGCCGCGGTCGCCGCTGGCGTCGCCTTGAGCAGCCGCCGCCCGAGGGCCAGCGCGTAGTCCTCGATCGAGGAGATGCCATGCAGCTTGGCGTAGGCGAACGCAGTGTTCTTCTGGGTATCGGTCGGCAACACCTGCGACTGGTCGCCGGTGGCGTGCGCCGCTGTGAACTCGCCGCGCAGCGACGTCGACACGTTGAGGTCGCGGATCTCGTGGCGCGGGGTGTCTCGCACGATGCGGACGACGCGGTTCTCCGCCTTGCCGTACTGGTTCGCTCCGAGGACCGTGGCCATGGAGCGACCCTAGCCTCGGGCGCGCGGTCTCGGGAAAAGGTCAACTGTCTACCTTTTTCCGTGCGGTGCCGGGCACACCCGCTGATCTGCTGAGCAATTTCGGCACGTGGTGCCGACGATCCTCGGCAAACCGCCAGCCTCCGCGTCTGGGCTCGGAAAAGGTAGACAGTCGACGAAATTCCGAGCCCAGCAGCCCTCACCCCCGCGGTCGCGCGAGAGCCCGCAACTGATCCTCCGACAGACCACAACCGCCGACCACTTCGGCCGCGTCGACGGCACCGCAGTCGAGCCCGCGGAGCAGGTACGCCGCGAGGGCGCGGGCGGTGGCGGGCTCGTCGGCGATGCCACCCGTGCTGTGGCGGCCGTGGCCGGTGTAGTCGGCGAGCCGGCGCAATGCGCTGGGCAGGCCGGAGCGGTAGAAGGCGTAGGTCGCGGCGTACCGCGTCGGGAGCTGGGCCGGGTGTAGGTCCCAGCCCTGGTAGTAGCCGCGTTCGAGGGAACGGCGGACCAGCCGAAGGTGGAGCGCCCACGCGTCGGTGATCTCGCGTGGAGAGCCGACGGGGAGCACGTTGGTCGAGCCGTCGGAGAGCCGGACGCCGGTGCCGGCGGCGGCGGCCTGCATGACCAGCTTGGCGTGGTCGGCGACGGGGTGCTCGAGCGACTGCTGCTCGGCGGCGATGCCGCAGAACGCCGAGTAGTCGTAGGTCCCGTAGTGGAGCCCGGTCAGCCGCGCGCCTCCGGCATGCACCATGCGCGCCACCAGTGCGGTGCCGTCCGGCCCGAGGATCGATTGCGGCGTCTCTACCTGCACCTCGAAGTTCAGGTCGAGCCGGGAGCAGACGTGCACCATCGCCTCGACCTGGTCGACGCTGGTCACCTTCGGCAAAGTCACCACCCAGCCCTCGCGCGACCCGCCCGCGGAGGCGAGCGTCGAGACGTACGACGTGAGCGTCCGCAGCGCCCGAGAACGCGTGGGTGCCTCGAAGCACTTGATCCGGATGCCGCCGAACGGCGCCGCCGTGCCGAGCGCCTGGCTCTCTGCCAAGGCCGTCGCGGCCCGCTCCACATCGGCGTCCTCGTCGGCGTCGCTCTTGCCGACGTACCCGTCCTCGAAGTCCACACGCAGGTCCTCGACCGGCTCGGTGGCCAGCTTGGACCGCACGCGGGCGACCACGTGGTCGTCGGCGACGAGCGCGGCGAACGCCGACGCGTGCGCATCGAGCACCGAGAGCGCGGCCGCGCCGTACGCCGGCACCAGGCCGGCGTCGTACCGATCCGCCGGGACGTAGACCGTGTGCACCGGCTGGCGCCCCGGTCGCTCCCCGGGGTAGCCCGCCGCCAGCGCGGCGTCGGCCGCCGCCAGCCGCTCGTCGAGCTCCGCGATCAGCTGGTCGGCCAAGCCGCTCATGCCGCTCAGGTCGCTCATGCGGCCATCCAACTACAGGCCGAGACCCATTGTCGGTGGCGTGAGCCAGACTTGCCGCATGACCACCTCCGCTGACGCGCTCGCCCGCTTCAGCGCGCCCACTCGCTCGTGGTTCGAGGCCGCGTTCGCGGCACCGACCGCGGCCCAGGTGGGCGCCTGGGAGGCGATCGGCGCGGGTCGGCACGCATTGGTGGTCGCTCCGACCGGCTCCGGCAAGACCCTGAGCGCCTTCCTGTGGAGCCTCGACCGGCTGCTCACCGAGGACAGGCCCGACGATCGCGCCAAGCGCACCCGGGTCCTCTACGTCAGCCCGCTCAAAGCGCTGGCCGTCGATGTCGAGCGCAACCTCCGCAGTCCGCTGACCGGCATCCGGCACACCGCCGAGCGGCTCGGCACCACGGTCCCCGAGGTGACGGTGGGGGTGCGCAGCGGCGATACCCCGGCGGCCGACCGGCGCAAGCTCGTCACCCGGCCACCCGACATCATGATCACGACGCCGGAGTCGCTGTTCCTGATGCTGACCAGCCAAGCTCGGGAGAGCCTGCGCGGCGTCGAGACGGTGATCATCGACGAGGTGCACGCGGTGGCCGGCACCAAGCGCGGCGCCCATCTCGCGGTGACGCTCGAGCGCCTCGACGCGCTGCTCGACCGGCCGGCGCAGCGGATCGGGCTGAGCGCCACCGTGCGGCCGCTGGAGGAGGTCGCTCGCTTCCTCGGGGGCGCGGCGCCGGTCGAGATCGTCGCCCCGCCGAGCACCAAGGAGTGGGACCTCCGCGTCGTCGTGCCGGTCGAGGACATGACCCAGCCGGAGGCGTACGACGAACAATCCGACGAGCCGACGCGAGCGCAGTCGATCTGGCCGCACGTCGAGGAGCACGTCGTCGACCTCATCGAGCAACACACCAGCACGATCGTCTTCGCCAACAGCCGGCGGCTCTCCGAGCGGCTGACCGCCCGGCTCAACGAGATCGCCACCGAGCGCGCGACCGGAGAGCTTACCGAGCCACACCCGATCCCAGCCGAGATCATCGCCCAGTCCGGCTCGAGCCGAGGCGTGGAGGCGGTCATCGCCAAGGCCCACCACGGCTCGGTCTCCAAGGAGCAACGCGCCCTGATCGAGGACGACCTCAAACGGGGCCGGCTCCCGGCGGTCGTGGCCACCAGCAGCCTCGAGCTCGGCATCGACATGGGCGCGGTCGACCTGGTCGTCCAGATCGAGTCCCCGCCCAGTGTGGCCAGCGCGCTGCAGCGCGTCGGCCGGGCCGGCCACCAGGTCGGCGAGGTGAGCCGGGGCGTGCTGTTCCCCAAGCACCGCGGCGACCTCGCGCAGACCGCGGTGGCGGTGCAGCGGATGCGCACCGGAGCGATCGAGTCACTCCGAGTGCCCACCAACCCGCTCGACGTACTCGCCCAGCAGATCGTGGCGGCCACCGCCCTCGACAGTTGGCCGGTCGACGACCTCTACGCCCTGGTCCGGCGCACCGCCGGCTTCGACAGGCTCCCGCGCTCGGCGTACGACGCCGTGCTCGACCTGCTCAGCGGCCGGTATCCCAGCGACGAGTTCGCCGAGCTCCGCCCTCGCATCGTCTGGGACCGGGTCACCGGCCTCCTCAGCGGCCGGCCGGGCGCCCAGCGCTTGGCGGTGACCAGCGGCGGCACCATCCCCGATCGTGGGCTGTTCGGTGTCTTCCTGGTGGGTGCCAGCAACGAGCAGAGTGGGCCGGGCAAGCGGGTCGGCGAACTCGACGAGGAGATGGTCTACGAGTCCCGGGTCGGCGACGTGTTCGCACTCGGCGCCACCAGTTGGCGGATCGAGGACATCACCCACGACCGCGTCCTGGTCACTCCGGCGCCGGGCGTCCCGGGCCGACTGCCGTTCTGGAAGGGCGACTCCCTCGGTCGACCGGCCGAGCTCGGTCAGGCGGTCGGGGCGTTCACCCGCGAGCTCGGTGCCCTGCCTCGCGCCAAGGCCGAGGCCCGCGCTCGGGCGGAGGGGTTGGACGCCTATGCCGCCGGCAACCTCGTCGCCTACCTCCACGAGCAGGTCGAGGCCACCCAGGTGCTGCCCAGCGACCAGACCCTGCTGGTCGAGAGGTTCCGCGACGAGCTCGGCGACTGGCGGCTGGTCGTGCACTCGCCCTACGGCACCCCCGTCCACGCACCGTGGGCGCTGGCCATCAACGCCCGGCTGCGCGAGCGCTACGGCATCGACGGCCAGGCGGTCGCCTCCGACGACGGCATCGTCATCCGGGTGCCCGACACCGACGCCGAGCCCCCCGGCGGCGAGATCGTGGTCTTCGCGCCCGACGAGATCGAGGAGCTGGTCACCCAGGAAGTCGGCGGATCGGCACTGTTCGCGTCGCGGTTCCGCGAGTGCGCTGCCCGCGCGCTGCTGTTGCCGCGTCGCGACCCCGGTCGCCGGAGCCCGCTGTGGCAGCAGCGCCAGCGCAGTGCGGCCCTGCTCGAGGTGGCCAGCAAATACCCCTCGTTCCCAATCGTCCTCGAGGCGGTCCGCGAGTGCCTCCAGGACGTCTACGACCTCCCAGCGCTGGTCGCGCTGATGCGCGCGGTCGAGCAGCGCAGCGTGCAGGTCACCGATGTCTCGACCCCCGCGCCGAGCCCGTTCGCTCGCAGCCTGCTGTTCGGGTACGTCGCGCAGTTCGTCTACGAGGGCGACTCCCCCATCGCCGAGCGACGAGCGGCCGCCCTCGCCCTCGACCAGGGGCTGCTCGCCGAACTGCTCGGCCGGGCCGAGCTGCGCGAACTTCTCGACCCGGAGGTCCTCACCGAGGTCGAAGCGGAGCTCCAACGACTCACACCGGAGCGCCAGGCCCGCGGGGCCGAGGGCGTGGCCGACCTGCTCCGGCTGCTCGGACCGCTCTCGACCGAGGAGATCGCCGAAAGGTGCGCCGAGGGCGTGGAGGCGAGCGAGGCGCTGGCCAGCCTGGCGACGGCTCGACGCGCGGTCGAGGTCCGAGTGGCCGGGCAGGCGCGCTGGACGGCGATCGAGGACGTCGGCCGGCTGCGCGACGCGCTCGGGGTGGCCGTGCCACCGGGCACCCCCGAGGCGTTCACCGACCCCGTCGAGGATCCCCTCGCCGATCTGGTCAACCGCTACGCGCGCACCCATGGACCGTTCACCACCGACGACGTCGCCACCCGGCTCGGCCTCGGGCCGGCCGTCGTCCGGCTGACCCTCCAGCGGCTAGCGGCACGGGGCCGGGTGCTCGACGGAGAGTTCCGCCCAGGCGCATCCGGGCTGGAGTGGTGCGACGCCGAGGTGCTGCGGTCGCTGCGCCGCCGCTCGCTCGCCCGGCTCCGCAAGGAGGTCGAGCCGGTGCCGCCCGCCGCGCTCGGTCGGTTCCTCGGAGCCTGGCAGCACGTGGACGGCAAGCTCCGCGGGGTCGACGGCGTGGTGTCGGTCATCGACCAGCTGTCCGGGGCGCCGGTGCCCGCGAGCGCGCTCGAGCCGCTGGTGCTGGCCGCGCGGGTGCGCGACTACGAGCCGTCCTACCTCGACGAGCTCACTGCCTCCGGTGAGGTGCTGTGGGCCGGCCACGGATCACTGCCCGGCGCCGACGGTTGGGTCAGCCTCCACCTCGCCGATCAGGCGGCGCTGACGCTCCCCGAGCACCAGCCCTTCGAACACAGTGAACTCCACCAGGCGGTGCTCGACGCCCTCGCACCGGGCGGCGCATGGTTCTTCCGACAACTCGCACAGCAGGTCGGCTCCGCGATCGCCAGTCCCGTGGACGACAAGGCTCTGTCCGCCACGCTCTGGGAGCTGGTCTGGGCCGGGCGGATCAGCAACGACACCCTCACCCCGCTGCGCGCGCTGACCCGCTCCGGGACGCCCGCCCATCGCACCAGACGGCCGCCCGCCCGGCCTCGGATGGCCTCGACCACCGGCCGGGGCGGCACCGCGCTGCGCAGCGGCCCGCCCGAGACGGCCGGACGCTGGGCCCTGCTCCCTGACCTCGACACCGATCCGACCCGCCGCGCGCACGCGGCCGCCGAGCGACTCCTCGACCGGCACGGCGTGGTGATCCGCGGCGCCGTGGTCAGCGAACGTCAGCCCGGCGGCTTCGCCGCCGTCTACAAGGTGCTCTCGGCGTTCGAAGAGTCCGGTCGCTGCCGGCGCGGCTACTTCGTGGAGGGGCTCGGCGCGGCCCAGTTCGGCACCGCGGGCGCCATCGACCGGCTGCGGACGTTCTCCGACGTCGACGAGCAGGACAAGCCCGACGCGGTCTGCCTGGCCGCCACCGACCCGGCCAACCCCTACGGTGCGGCCCTCCCGTGGCCGGTCTCGACAGGCTCGACCACCGGCCCGAACGGGCATAGACCAGGACGCAAGGCCGGCGCCCTGGTGGTGCTCGTCGACGGCGAGCTCACCCTCTACGTCGAGCGAGGCGGTCGCACCCTGCTCACCTGGACCGAGGACGTCGACCGGCTGCGTCCTGCCACAGCGTCCCTGGCTGAGGCGGCCCGGCGCGGCTCGTTGGGCCGGCTGACGGTCGAGCGGGCCGACGGCGCGGCGCTGCTCGGCGGCGGTTCGACGCCGTTGCGCGAGGCGCTCGACGCCGCCGGCTTCGTCGCCACTCCACGGGGGCTCCGGCTCAGGGCGTCCAGCGGTGCCTGAGGGCGACACCGTCTACCGCACTGCTCGGCTCCTCGACCAGTTGCGTGGCGAACAGCTCACCCGCACCGACTTCCGGGTGCCGCAGCACGCCACCGCCGACCTGGTCGGCGGCACGGTCGCGGAAACGGTCTCGCGGGGCAAACACCTGCTCACTCGCGTCGACCGCGGCGCCGAACAGTGGACGCTGCACACCCACCTCAAGATGGAGGGCAGCTGGAAGGTCGTTCGGCCCCGCCAGCGTTGGCCCCGCTCCGCGACCAACGCCCGGGTGGTCCTCGAGACCGCGCGGCACACCGCGATCGGCTTCTCGCTGGGCATCGTCGAACTGGTCGACCGCGCCCGCGAGGACGACGTGGTCGGACACCTCGGGCCCGATCTCCTCGGCCCCGACTGGGACGAGGCAGTGGCGCTGGCCAACCTCCTGCACGAGCCTGCTCGCCCGCTCCGCGAGGCGTTGCTCGACCAGACCAACCTGGCCGGCGTCGGCAACATGTACGCCGCCGAGCTCTGCTTCACCTCCGGTGTCCACCCCGAGACGCCGGTCGGGGCCGTGCCCGAGCTGCCCCGGCTGGTCCGCCGAGCGCACCAGATGTTGACGCTCAACAAGGAGCGCTGGGTCCAGTCGACCACCGGAGACCTACGCGAGCGGGAGCGGATGTGGGTCTACCGACGCGACCGGTCACCGTGCCGCCGCTGCGGGACGCCGATCCTCGTGGACATGCAGGGGCCGGCCGGCCGCGAGCGGGCGTCGTACTGGTGCCCCGCCTGCCAGCCGCTGCGGGACTAAGTGCGCTGAGTAGAGCTAAGCCGCGCTGGCGACCACGTCGCTCGACGCCGGGACCTCCAGCAGCGACTCCTCGAGAGCCACCAGGTCGGAGACCTCGCGGAGCACCGCGGAGAGCGGCAGCTCGAGGGCGGAGCAGAGCGAGAAGAGCAGCTCGGAGGAGGCTTCCTTCTGGCCACGCTCGATCTCGGAGATGTATCCAAGGCTGACCCGGGCCTCCGCGGAGACCTCGCGCAGGGTCATCCCGCGGCGCATCCGCTGGGCGCGGAGCACGTCACCGAGCAATCGGCGGAACAGCACCATGCGCGTCTCCTCTCTCCTTCGTGTGGTGCAACGCTACCTGAGCGGTCCTTCTTCCCGCCGCTCAACGCGTGTCGTCGGTGGAAAGCATGCCCGCCAGCGCCGACAGCGCCTCCGAGCAGGTGCGGTCCTGGATCGCCTCGCGGCCGCCGACCAGCTCCAAGGCGACCGCCGTGGCCACGCCAGGCCCCACCAGCCCCACGTGCACGGTCCCCGGCGGGTGCCCCTCCTGGCGGTCCGGGCCGGCGACGCCCGTCGTACCGATTCCCCAGGTGGCTCCTGTCGCGGCCGCGGCGCCTCGCGCCATGGCCAGGGCACACTCCGCGGAGATCACCCCGTGCGCGGCGACGAGCGCCTCCGGGACGCCGAGCAGCTCCTCCTTGACCGACGTGGCGTAGGCGACGACACCTCCCAGATAGCTCCGTGAGGCGCCTGGTACGGCGGTGAGAGCCGCCGCGAGCCGGCCCCCGGTGAGCGACTCGGCCGTGGCCACGCTCTCGCCGCGCTCCTGCAGCAATCGATGCACGCGTGCGGCGATGTCCACACCCTTCACTCTAGGGTCGAGCCATGGCGCTGCCGATCGAGGACTACGCCGTGATCGGCGACCGCCGTACGGCGGCGCTGGTCGGGACCAACGGCTCCGTGGACTGGCTGTGCCTGCCGCGGTTCGACTCCGCGGCCTGCCTGGCCGGGCTGCTCGGCACCGACGACCACGGTCACTGGCAGTTCGAACCCGACGCCCGCTACACCACCACCCGGCGCTACGTCGGCAGCTCGGCGGTGCTGGAGACCACGTTCACGACCGCCGACGGCGTGGTCACCCTCACCGACCTGATGCCCCGCAACGACGACCGCGCCGACGTGGTGCGCAAGCTCAAGGGTGTCCGGGGCACGGTGCGGATGCGGCACGAGTGGCGGATCCGGCTCGACTACGGCCGGGTCCGGCCGTGGGTACAGCGCAGCAGGGTCGACGGCGAGGACGTCATCACCGCGATCGGTGGGCCGGACCAGCTGGTGCTGCACGGACCGCGGCTGCCGGTGGCCTCCGACGGCTCGCACAACGACGAGTTCGACGTGGCCGAGGGCGACGAACTGGTTTTCACGATGGCGTGGTTCCCCTCGTACGTCGAGCCGTCCGGCCTCGAGACTCAGCACGACCGGATCGAGCGCACTGTCCGCGAGGACGAGGCCTGGGCGGAGCGCTGCACCGCCGCCGTCCCCCACCTCGACGTGGTACGCCGCTCGCTGCTGACACTCCGCCTGATGACCGACGAGGTCACCGGCGGCATCGTGGCCGCGCCCACGACCTCGCTCCCCGAGGACTTCGGCGGCGAGCGCAACTGGGACTACCGCTACTGCTGGCTCCGCGACGCCGCGCTGACCCTCAGCTCGCTGGTGCGGGCCGGCTACACCGAAGAGGCGGATCTGTGGCGGGCCTGGCTGCTGCGCACCATCGCCGGCGACCCCGGCTCGATGCAGGTGCTCTACAGCGTCGACGGATCACCACGGCTGCCCGAGATGGAGCTCGGCCACCTACCCGGGTACGCCGACTCCCGGCCGGTCCGGATCGGCAACGGGGCGGTCGTCCAGACCCAGCACGACATCCTCGGCTGGGTGATGGACGCGCTGGCCGCGGTCCGCGACAGCGAGGGCATGCCGAGCTCGGCGGCGTGGCCCTTGCAGCGCGCCCTGGTCGCCGAACTCGCCGAGCGTTGGCGCGATCCGGACAACGGGCTGTGGGAGATCCGCGGCGAGCCGCGGACCTTCACCCACTCCCGGGTGATGATCTGGGTCGCGCTCGACCGCGCGGTCCGCGCGATGGAGGTCTACGACCTACCCGGCCCGCTGGAGGAGTGGCGCGCGCTGCGCGACGAGGTACGCGCCGACGTCCTGCAGCACGGGTACCACGCAGACCGCGGCACCTTCGTCCAGCACTACGACACCACTGAGGTCGACGCCTCGCTGCTGGTCCTGCCACTGGTCGGCTTCATCGACGGCGACGACCCACGGATGCTCGGCACCATCCGCGCTGTCGAGGAGGACTTGCTGCACGAGGGACTGGTGCTCCGCTATCGCACCGAGAGCGGCGTCGACGGCCTGGCGGGCGACGAGCACCCGTTCGTGGCCTGCTCGTTCTGGCTGGTTTCGGCGTACGCCGCCGCCGGGCGGGTCGACGAGGCGCACACGCTGTTCGACCGACTGGTGGGGCTGCTGAACGACGTCGGGCTGCTTTCGGAGGAGTACGACCCGGTCCGCAAGCGGATGGTCGGCAACTTCCCGCAGGCCTTCAGCCACCTGGCATTGGTGCAGGCGGCGTTCCATCTGGCCGACGCCGACGAGCGGTCCCGGCAGGGATAGCCGAGCAGGAGACAGACACCGAGGGCCGGGAGCGGCTTGCACTGCTCCCGGCCCTCGTGTGATCGCCTACTTTTTCTTCTTCTTGACCGTGAACTTCACGGTGTCCTTGCTCTCCAGGACGGTGTCACTGCCGAGGTAGCTGACGGTCACCTTGTAGCTGCCGGCCGAGAACTTGCCGAGGTTGACGGTGGCCTTGCCGTTCTTCAGGGTCACCGTCTTGGTCTTGCCGTCGACCTTGATCTTGACCTTGCCGGTCACCGCCGAGCCGTCCTTGGCCTTGACCGTCACCTTGAGCGTGACCTTCTGGCCGGCCTTCGGGTTCTGCGGCTGGACCTTCGCCGTGGTCGTCGACTTCGACGGAGCCGGCGGCGGAGGCGGAGCGGCCACCGTGATCGGCACCAGCACCTGAGTGCCGGTGGTCGGGCCGGTGATCGTCAACGTCGCCGCTCCGGCCGGCGTGCCGGCCGGTACGAGCACGTCGACGTGGGCGGTGCCGGCGTCGTCGTTGCTGTTGGCGCTGTTGTCGGGTGAGGAACTCACCGTCGTGGTGACCGCCGCAGTGCCGAGGTTGGTCCCGCCGAGGCTGACCGAGACCTGGGTGTCCTTCACGTCACCGGGGTCAGTCATCGAGAGCGATGACAGGTCGAGCACCACGTGGTCACCGGGCCGGTACGACGCAGGCGCGCCGGCCGGGAAGGCGACCCCGACCGCACGTTGCGCCGAGTCGACAGGCAGGCCGGTCCCGGTGCCGAACTCGGCCATGTAGTCGACCATTGCCTGCAGGTCGGTCACGCCGGTGTCCTGCTTCGTCGTGCCATTGGCAAGTTCTCGGAAGTTGTCACCACCCGCCGCGAGGAAGGAGTTCACCGTCACGGAGTACGACGTCGCCGGGTTGATCGGCACGCCGTTGAGCCACATCCCGGTCACCGTGCCCAGCTTCGCGCCGGCGATCACGGGGTCGTTCTGCTGCGTGTAGGTGTAGGTGAACCCCTTGGACACCCCGAGCCGCAGGAACGCCCGCGTCGGCACCGCACCCGCGGAGGTCCGCTGCCACTGCTGCTCGAGCACCTTCTTGATCTGCGCCCCGGTCAGATCCATATTCACCAGGGTGTTCGCGAAGGGCTGCACGTTGGCGGCCTGCTTGTAGGTGAGGTTGCGGTCACTGCCCGCAACCGTGCCGACCATGTCCGCGCGGAGGCCGCCCGGGTTCATGAATGCGATCTGGGCTGCGCCCACGGTGGCGGCCGGCGTCTCGTGACGCTGGACCTCGGCGACGAGGTTGCCCAGGGTGGACTCGCCGCCGCGGTTCTCGCCACCGGCCGCGAACTTCGCCCGGGCGAACGGGCCGCCCAGCTTGCCGAGCTCCTGGTCGCCCAGCGGACCCGCCGCCGTGACCGCTGCCTGGACGATCGTGTCGGTGGCGGAGTCCGTCGGGTAGTTGTTGGTCCATGGGGTCGAAGGTGGGGCGCCACAGGATGCGGCCGGCGCCACGCTGCAGGTCTTGAGCGCGAGGATCGCCTGCGTCTTGTTGGTCACCTCACCGGTGGCGTCATCGACGGTGAACACCAACTGGTTGAGGTTGGTGCCGTACTGACCGGCCGACACGACCGGTCGCTCGGTCACCGCACGTCCAGTCCAGCCGGGCACTCCGAACGAGCAGTTGTAGGCGAGGTGGGTGTGACCGGACACGATCGCGTCGACGTCGTCGCTGACGCCGGTCACGATGTGGCCCCAGGTGGTGCTGGGGTTGCTCATCGTGGCGCAGTCGGTCGATGGCGAGCCCTCGTGGACCAGCATGATCACGATGTCGGCACCGTCCGCCTTGAGGTCCGCGGTGGCCTCGTTGACCGAGTCGACGATGTCGTCGACCTGGATGTCCGCGATGCCGGCCGGGCTGACCAGCGCGGGCAACTCCTCGGTCACGGCACCGACGAAGCCGACCTCGACGCCGTCCATCGTCTTGACCCAGGTAGCGGGGACCGCCGGGTCACCGGTCGCCTTCATCTTCAGGTTGGCGGCGATGTACTGCCACCCGGCACCGCCGTCGGGATTGCTCGGCGACTCGACCGCCATCACCCTGTTGATCAGGTCGTCGTACCCCTGGTCGAGCTCGTGGTTGCCCACGGCCGAGACCTCGAGGCCGGCGGAGTTGAGGGCGTCGATGGTCGGCTTGTCGTTCTGGATGAACGACTCGAACGTCGAGGCGCCGATCAGGTCGCCGGCTGCCGCGAAGACGGTGTTGGGGTTGGCGGTCCGCAGTTGCTTCACGGCGCCCGCGAGCACCGCGGCACCGGCCGAGGCTGAGGCCGCATCGTTCTGAATCCGGCCGTGGAAGTCGTTGGTAGCCAGGATCTGGATGTCGGTGCTCGGTGCCGGATCGATGACGAAGGTGAACTCGACGTCGTCCGTCGCCGGCGTCGGCGCAGCAGAGTCCGTGGCAGTCGCCGTCACCGTGAAGCTGCCGGCAGCCGTGGGCGTTCCGGACACCGTGCCGTCACTCGCCACGTCGACCCCGGGCGGAAGGTTGTCGGCGTCCCACGTGTAGGGCGGGGTTCCCCCGCTCGCGGTGAGGTCGAACTCTGTGATCGCCTCGCCGACCTGGCCGGTCTGGTCGCCGGGGTCGGCCGCCACGATGACGCCGGTGTGCTCCGGAGTCGGCGCACCGACGACGAAGTCAGCGCTGTTGTCGTCGGTGTCGGTGAACGGCGTCGTCCGCGCAGCCGAGGTGATGTTGGACAAGATCGCAGTGGGGGCGGTCTCGAAGGAGTTGTTGAAGTTCGGGTCGCTGCCCGGGCCGTAGCCGACCATGTCGATGACGCCGGCATTGCCGGCGAGGTTGCCAGTCGCCGCGAAGGGCGTGGTGTTGGGGAGCAGGAGCACCTGGCCGTTGGTGCTCGACATGTTGATCGCGACGGCCGCGACCTGATCGGGCTCGGGCAGATCGGCTCCGACGGCCCCGGCGTCATCCATCTGGACCAGGAACGGCTTACCGGCGGGGACGGTGCCAGCCAGCGCCACGACGTTGTTGCCGCCCACGGCTCCGGTCACGTTGCGGTAGTGCAGCCCGAGACCGCTGAGCGAGATCGGGCTCGCCGTGGGGTTGTAGAGCTCCACGAAGTCGGCGTTGTACGGCGCGTTGGGGTTGCCCCCGGCGCCGTACACCTCCCGGATCACGAGGCCGGTGCTGATTGCCTCAGCCGACGGGGCGGTGGAGAGCTGGAGTCCCGCCAGGGCCAGGCCAGCGGTGGTCAGAGCGGCGAGACGCGCGCGTCCACGCGTCCGAGATGAGGGCATGAAGGGTCTCCGATGGGGTGGTGAGAGACGACTTCATCGAGGCGGAAAAGGGTCTCGACGCGAGTCGACCGGGAGTGCAGAACGGTCTCGACGGATCGACACCGTACGTGGCCCAACCGGGCCCGAACCCGATCGGTGGATGAACTCTCGGTGACGGAGCGGATCAGGTCAAGCCCGGACCGCGTCCCCTGTGGAGGAAGGTCGGAAATGACTAGTGGTCATGTTCGTTGATTCGTCGGGGGTGTCCCGTGCTCCGGGTGCGTGCATCGCAAGGCGCCGGAGTGAAGCCGTACTTGCTCGTCCAGCGAACGACGGCAACGCCGCGAGGTGCGTGCCCGGGGTGCGGGACACCCGACGAATCAACGGAGATGACCACTTTGGCGGTCCCGGGGGCGTACGCCACGCCTCCCGGGACCGCCCTGGATCAGCTGACGGTGAACCGGACCGTGCTCGCACTCCCGTCGACAGTCGTGCTGCCGAGGTACTCCACCCGGACCGTGTGCCCACCCCGGCCGAACCGGCCGAGGTCGAGCCGCAGTCGACCGCCCTCCAGGGTGGCGAAGCTCGCGTCGCCGTCGACGACGATCCGCACCTGACCCGTGATCGGCACGTTGTCCGACCCGTCGACCCTGATGGTGAGGGTGACGGCCTGGTTCGGGCGCGGCCGTTGCGGCTGCACCGTGGCCTGCGTCGTCGAGGTCGCCTTCCGGACCGTGACTGTGAAGGTGTCGGAGGCCGCCGCGAGGTTGGCGTTGCCGGCGTACTCCGCGGTGAGGGTGTGCGTGCCCGGGAGCAGCGAGCGTGCAGGCAGGGTGATCTTCACCTTCCCCTTCGACAAGTTGCCGCTGGCGAGCGTGGTGCCCCCGTTCTTGACCCGCACTGTGCCAGTCGGCGTGAGGCCGGCGGGCGCGGTCACGGTGATCGTGACTCCGACCGTCTTGCCGTACTTCACCGACACGTCGGTCGCCGAGACCGTCGGCACCGCCTTGCCGACGGTGACCGTGAAGGTGTCCGAGCCGCCGGTGACGTTGGCGTCGCCGGAGTACTCGGCGGTCAGCACCGTGCCGCTGGGAAGCACCGGCAGGTTCACCGATGCCTGGCCGCCGACAAGAGTCGCCGTCCCGATGGTGGTGGCCCCACGCCGGATCGTCACCGTGCCGGTCGGGGTCACGCCATCAGCGGTGACCGTGACCGTGGCGGCGCCGGGCGCGCCCGGAGTCGCGTTGACGTCCGGCGCATCGACGGACGACGTCGCCTTCGTGGTCGTCACGGTCAGCCCGTCCTGGCTGCCGGTGTGCCCGGCGTCGCCGCCGTACACCGCCACCGGTGACGCAGTCCCCACGGGCAGCGTCCTGGCCGGCACCGTGATGGTGGTCGTCCCGTCGACCCCGAGGGTGCCGGTCCCGATGGGCGTGCTGCCCTGGAGCAGGGTCACGGTGCCGGTCGGGGTGGCGCCTGGACCGGTCACCGTGACCAACACGGGGACCGGCTGGCCATAGGCCACCGTGACGTCGTCGGCCACGGTTGTGCTCGCGGCCTGGTCGACCTGCACGGTCACCGGGATGGACGTGCCGGTGGTCGGGCCGGTCAGCGTGAGCGTCACCGCACCGGTGGCCCCGGCGGGCAGCACGACGTCGACCGTCGTCTTGCCGGTGGCGTCAAAGCCCGGCAGCGCCGCCTGGATCGTGTTGTCCAGGGTGAAGGTGCCCAGCGGTGCGCCGTCGAGGTCGACCGCGACCTGGCCGTCCAGCGGGTCGGTCGCGTTGCTGAACGACCAGCCGCTGACGTCGAAGACCACGTGGTCGCCCGGCTGGTACGACGCGGGGGCGCCTGCCGGGAAGTTCACGTGTACGCCGTTCTGCTTGGTCGGGACCGGCAGCGGCGGGTCGCCCGCGCCGGTGTTGGCGAACTCGTCGAGGTAGTTGACCATCGCCTGCAGGTCGGTGAGCCCGGCCTCGGCCTTGTTCGTCCCTCCCGCGAACGACGTGAAGTTGTCACCGCCGGTGGAGAGGAACGAGTTCACCGTCACCGAGTAGACCGTCGCCGGCGCGATCGGCACGCGGTCGAGCCACATACCGGTGATGTGCGAGCCGGTCGCCGCATCCGGGTCCGAGGTGTAGGTGAAGCCCTTCGAGGCCCCCAGCTTGAGGAACGGCCGCGACGCGCCGGTGGGTTGCCACTGCTGCTCCAGCGCCGCCTTGATCTGAGCTCCGGTCAGGTCCATGTTGACCAGCCCGTTGGCGAACGGCTGCACCTCGGCGGCCTGCTTGTAGGTCACCGTCTTCGGGTAGCTCGCCCCGTTGCCGAGCATGTCGGTCCTCAGGCCGCCCGGGTTCATGAACGCGATCTGCGCCCCACCCGCCTCGTCCCCCGAGGTCTGCCAGCGCTGCGCCTCCGCGACCAGGTTGCCCAGCGACGACTCGACACCACGGTTCTCGGTGGTGCCGTTGGCCAGGTAGCCACGCCGGATCGGTCCGGCGATCTCACCCAGCGGTACGGCGCCGAGCACAGCCGCCTCGCTGAGCGCCTGGTTGACGATCGCCTGGGTGTCGGCGTCGGTCGGGTACTGGTCGACCCACGGCGGCTGACCCGAGCCGCCACACGCCGATGCCGTGCAGGTCTTGAGCCGGAGCACCGACTGGGTCTTGGCGAGGACCTCACCGGTGGTCGTGTCGACGGTGAAGACCAACTTGTTGAGCGCCGCGCCGTACTGACCCGCCGAGACGACCGGACGCTCGGTCACCGCGCGCCCCTCGGTGGCCCAGTCGGCCACGGGGAAGGAGCAGTTGTACTCCAGGTGCGTGTGGCCGGAGACGATCGCGTCGACGTTCTCGTCGACCCCGGTGATGATCGAGCCGAAGTCCGAGGTCGGGTCGTCGTCCATCGTGGCGCAATTGGTGTTGGGCGCGCCCTCGTGCACCAGCATGACCACGATGTCGGCGCCCTGGTTGTCCACCAGGTCGTCAGCGGCCGTGTTGGTCTCGGCCACGATGTCGGTGACCTTGATGTCGGTGATGCCGCCGGGGCTCACCAGCTCCGGCAGGTGCTCGGTCACCACGCCCACGAACCCGACCCGCACGTTGCCGAAGTCCTTGGTCCACGTCGCCGGCAGCGCCGGGTCGTCGTTCGCCTTGAACCTCACGTTCGCGCCGAGGTACTGCCACTCGGCCCCGCCGTCGGGGTTGGACGCCGACTCGGGCGCCATCACCCGGTCGACGAGGTCGGCGTACCCCTGGTCGAACTCGTGGTTGCCCACCGACGACACATCGAGGCCCGCCGAGTTCAACGCATCGATCGTCGGCTTGTCGTTGAGGATGAACGACTCGAACGTCGAGGCACCGATCAGGTCACCGGCCGCGGCGAAGACCGTGTCGGGGTTCTCCCCACGCAACTGGTTCACCGCACCCGCGAGCACCCCGGCACCGGCCGCCGCCGAGACCGGGTCGTTGGCGATCCGGCCGTGGAAGTCGTTGGTGCCGAGGATCTGGATGTCGCGCGTCGCCGGCTCGACGTCGGGGAGGTTGATCCCGATGACCTCCGGGTTGTGGTCGGAGGCGCTGAACGGGCCGTCGTCGTAGAGCAGCGTGCCGACGTAGTTGTAGCGGCTGTACTGGTTGTAGACGGTCTCGTTGGCGTTGATCTCCCAGATGTCGACGTCGTTGACCAGAGCCAGCGCGTCGGCGTTGGCGAAGACGTGGTCGAGCGATCCGGACATGCCGTCGAAGCTGTAGGACTTCTCCTCCGGGTCGTCGGTCGACTCGAGGTTGGTCCAGCCCGCTCCGGTCAACGTCGTGACCGGAGTCTCCTGGGAGTAGGCGTTGAAGTCACCGGTCAGGAACGCCGCGCTGACGCCCCGAGACGCCGCGAAGTCGTCGGCGAAGGTGTCGAGCGCCTGCGCCTGACGGGTGCGGTCGCCGTTGTACCCGCCGGCTCCGTCGCCGAGGTCGACGTTGTCGCCGGTCGCACCGGTCGGGCTCTTGGACTTGAAGTGGTTGACCACGACCGCGAAGCCGTCCTCGTCCGCGGCGCCCTTCTGCTTGAACGCCTGGGCGAACGGCTCGCGGGCGTTGGCGAACGGCGCGGAGCCGATCAGGATCTGCGCGTCACCGACCAGGTCGACGGTGGCCGGGTCGTAGATGAACCCGGTGCGGATCACGTCCTCGTCCTCCACCGCGGGCAGCGCGGCGGGCGAACGTTGCGCCATGGCCTGAATCGCTGCCTCAACCGCTTCGATGCGC
>ERZ761607.777-NODE-777-length-47346-cov-35.141465_pt1 | contig 47346 bp, 30 predicted proteins | sample MGYA00511164_ERZ761607 | MGnify/ENA primary metagenome ERZ761607 (study PRJEB28899, sample SAMN02445080) | bioreactor sludge metagenome | biome: EBPR sludge | place: Australia: Brisbane, Thorneside Wastewater Treatment Plant | collected 2011-06-22 ...
TATATGTTTATAAATAAATTCACAATCGGTACAAGACAGAAGATGGCGGGTAGTAGATGTTGCTGGTTCGATCCCTTCCTTTTGACATAAGGTTATGGAAGTTCTGGCGCTCCTCGTCGGTTTTTTGTGCAGTTTCGTTACAGCAGTGGGTTGTACAAAAATGGTTCGTGATTTGGCCATTCGTCATGAACTGTTGGATCATCCAGATTTGTACCGGAAAGTGCATGAGGTGTCCACGCCACGTTTTGGAGGTATCGCAATGGTACTTTCAACCTTAGTGGGACTGGGCATCTATCTTCTGCTTGCTTTAATACTGGACTTTTCGCCTAATTTGCCTGATGGGTATATTTTGGCAGGGGCTTTTGTAATGGTTTTGACGGGGGTATTGGACGATTTTCTACACCTGAGTGTGCGGCATAAATTAATCGGGCAAATTGTGGCTACCCTCATTTTTGTGATGAGTGATGTGACACACCGGATTTATCTGCCGGAGTTTAAGATAATGGGTATAGACCATCATACGGTGGCAATATTGGTGACGGTTTTGTGGCTGCTGGGTATTGTCAATGCAATGAACCTCATTGATGGCTTGGATGGATTAGCTGCGGGGATTTCGGTTATTGCGATTGTCTGGTTTACGGCTATCTATGCTTCCCAGCAAGTGATCCCAAATACGGTTGCAGGTATCGTTCTGTTGGGCGCTTTATTGGGTTTTTTGGTGTATAATTTTCGTCCGGCTTCTATTTTTATGGGTGATACGGGCAGTTTAACCATTGGCTTTTTCTTGGCTGTATATGCCATTCCGAGCTTCAATGCCCCCTTCTATTTTTCAGGAACGGCCTTAGCAGATGCATGGGTACCTGCGATTCTCATCTTAGGTTTACCGATTTTAGATACATTAAGCAGTGTTTTCCGTCGGACTTTGTCGCGAAGATCAATTTTTGCACCAGATCAAGATCATATACACCATAAGGTGGTGAAGGTATGGGGGTTATCTCATCTGTCGGCAGTGTTGCTTTTGTATGGGGTTGGTTTTTTCCTTGGGTTTGCTGCATGGCTGTACGCCAATTCAGGGGGCGGAGGCAAGGTCATTACGTTGTTGATCGTTGCTGGTGGGCTTGTTGTTTTTTTTATAAAACTGAGGGTTTCTCGATTACCATCCACTGTATGGCCCTCTGAACACTTTGAGGTGCCCAATGAAAGAAAACTTTAAGAAGAAAAGACATTGCGTGCGGCTAAATGTCGGTATCATAGTAGCGGAGTAACAAAACAATATGGAAAATCATTTTATTGCCGTTATCGGAACGGGGTATGTTGGCTTAGTAACGGGCACCTGTTTTGCAGAAATGGGCTATTCCGTTCTTTGTGTGGATATTGACGAGGCCAAAGTTGCAAAAATGAGGAAAGGCATTATGCCTATTTTTGAGCCTGGACTCAATGTATTATTTGATCGTAACCGAAAAAATGGCCGTTTACAATTTACCACAGACTTGGAAAAGGCGGTCCGAGAATCCACCTTCATTTTTCTCGCCCTGCCTACCCCGCCTGGTGCGGACGGGGCAGCTGATTTATCATATGTCTTAGGGGTTGCCAAGCAAATCGGTCCATTCTTCAATGGTTACAAATTGATTATCAATAAAAGTACGGTTCCGGTGGGTACGGCGGACATGGTTCGGGAGGTCATCGAACAGCAAGGAAAACGTGTGGGTATAGATTTTGACGTGGTTTCCAATCCTGAATTTTTACGCGAAGGTGTTGCTGTGGATGATTTTCTGAAGCCTGAACGAGTGGTTATTGGGACTTCGAGTCCACAGGCAGGAGAAATGATGAAACAGCTTTATGAGCCTTTTGTCCGGAATGGTAATCCGATCCTTATCATGGATGAACGCTCTTCTGAAATGACTAAATATGCAGCCAATGCTTTTTTGGCTACGAAAATCACGTTCATGAACGAAATTGCAAACCTTTGTGAACGGGTTGGGGCCAATGTGGACGCCATTCGGGTTGGCATTGGTTCGGATAGCCGAATTGGAAAGCAATTCCTTTACGCAGGCATTGGCTATGGCGGTTCTTGTTTTCCCAAAGATGTACAAGCATTGGCCCAAACTTCTGAACAATTTGGTTATCGGTTCAAGATATTAGAAGCTGTCCTGAACGTGAATGAACAACAGCAATTGGCTTTGTTGCCGCCTATGCGGTCTTATTTGGGAGGTAGTTTTCAGGGGAAGCGTGTTGCCATCTGGGGTCTTGCCTTCAAAGCCAATACCGACGATGTACGAGAAGCGTCTGCCCATGCCATGATTAGGCAATTATTGGCAGGGGGTGCCTCAGTACGTGTGTTCGATCCAGAAGCGATAGAGACAACTCGTGCCGTTTTTGGTAATCAGATTACATATGCTACCGACCTCTACGACGCCTTGGAGGGCGGTGATGTACTGGCCGTATGTACCGAATGGAATGCGTTTCGTAAGCCGAATTGGGAAGTGGTGAAAGGGAAGCTACGGTTTCCGGCCATTTTTGATGGGCGAAACTTATATGCACCACGTCAAATGGAAGAGCTAGGCTTCTTTTATCATAGCATAGGCCGTCCGTATCGCAAAGGAGAATAAGAAAGGATGAAACGAACTCTTATTACTGGTGGCGCAGGATTTATTGGGTCTCATTTGTGTGATCGGTTTATCCAAGAAGGACATGAAGTGGTTTGTATGGATAACTTTATTACAGGTTCGCCTGATAATATTGCCCATCTGATCGGACATCCAAGATTCCACGTGATTCGGCACGATGTATCGAATCACGTATATATCGCAGGCAATCTGGACTACATTCTCCATTTTGCAAGCCCTGCCTCCCCAATAGACTATTTGAAGTTGCCCATTCAAACCCTTAAAGTTGGTGCATTGGGTACGCATAACCTTCTGGGATTGGCCAAAGCAAAAAACGCACGTTTTCTATTGGCCTCAACCTCCGAGGTATATGGCGATCCGCTCATACACCCTCAGCAAGAATCATATTGGGGAAACGTAAACCCCGTAGGTGTGCGCGGGGTATATGACGAGGCCAAACGATTTGCGGAGGCCATAACGATGGCGTACCAACGTTACCACAGAGTCGAAACCCGAATTGTTCGCATTTTTAACACTTATGGACCCAGAATGCGTGCAAATGATGGGCGTGTGGTCTCCAATTTCATTAATCAAGCGTTACGTAATTTGCCTATTACGGTGTATGGCGATGGGTTACAAACGCGCAGTTTCCAATATTGCGACGACTTGGTGGAAGGAATTTGGCGGCTTTTGCATAGTGACGAAGCCGAACCGGTAAATATTGGCAACCCTAATGAGATCACTATTTTGAACTTTGCTGAAGAAGTGATTGCTTGGATTCAGAGTGAAAGCAAAATTGTATTTGAAGCCTTACCAGAAGACGATCCCAAAATTCGACAGCCAGACATCCGGAAGGCAATAGAAGTTTTAGGTTGGCGTCCAAAAATTTCGAGAGAAGAGGGCGTTCAAAAAACAATCGCATTCTTTCGTGAATATTTAAAGGCATGAAAAAGTAGCAAATGAGTCGTATATTTAGCCAATATAAAATATTGTTTATTGCAGGAAGTAATACCATATCTAACGTATTGGTAATTGTTTTTAATTTAATTTCTGTCCCTATCTATTTGTATTTTTTGGGCGTTGAGAGCTATGGAGTGATAGGCTTCTATGCTACCTTATTGGCAACAACAAGCTTGCTTAATTTTAATATTGGTGCCGTAATGAGTAGGGAAATTCCGCGTATGAGGACACTTCAAATGAGAGAGGGAGACATCAATACCGTGGTTTATACTTTGGAGGTTCTTTTTTGGATATTGGGGATTGGGATTGGTTTGATGATAGGTGTTTTTTCTCAATCTCTGTCTTCTTGGATGAATGCTGAGACGCTTCCAAAAGAGGTAATTCAACAATGTATATGGATCATGGGAGGAGTTTTGGCGCTGAATTGGCCATTGCAAATGTATGTAGGTGTTTTTAATGGTCTTAATCGCCAATTAGATGCTTCAGGGTTTTACCTGATTTATAGCGTTGTTCGGGTATTTGGCGTGGTTCCGTTTTTTTTTATTTTTAAAATAGATATTATAGGATATTTTATATACCAATTTGTGGTATCAATTATATTTATGATCATCCAACGTATTTGGGTTTGGAAATGCTTGATTTTAGAAGGTGAAGGGTTTGTTTATAATTTCGCCGCAGTAAAAAAAGTGGCAAGTTTTTTAGGGCAGATGTCTGTTGTTGGTATGTTTACTGTTGTGGTTTCTCAGTTGGATAAGTTGTTTGTATCTAAAATGTTGCCCCTTTCTGATTTGACTTATTATACTATTGCTGCTAGTATGTGTAGTGGTATTATTATAATTGGTAGTACATTTAATACATATCTACTCCCAAAATTTACTAAATATTATTTTGAAAAAAATTTGGAAGATTTACGGAATAATTTACATCAATTTGTTTCAATATCTGCTTTTATTGTCTTGCCTATATCCGTATTTCTATTTATACATTCTTTTGAATTTGTATTGATATGGACACAAAATAAATTAGTTGCACAAGAAACCGAAATTGTTTTAAAATATTTACTAATTAGTACTACATTATTGTCTCTGATGAATATTCCAGTTACAGTTCTTACAGCTACAGGTCATACAAAGTTCATTGTATTCCAAAATATAGTGATGATTATAGTAGGCGTGCCTTTGTTGTATTTATTTATAAAAGAATATCAATTATTAGGAGCTGCATATTATGGCATTCTAATAAATAGTATTTACTTTATTATGGGTTATTGGTTCCTTTCCTGTAAAATAAGCTTGGGCCCAATAATGAAAATTATCAAGCCATTAATCGTTATTTTATTTAAAGTTGGTTCTGCTATCCTTATTGTTATTTACGTGGAAAATTCTTATTTAAAAGAAATTTCCCCATTAATACTGTTGATCATAACGGGTGTTTTATTTTTTACATTGTATGGTGTTTTTCAAATTGCATATATTCCAATTTTATTAAAAATTTTAAAAGGAATAAAATAATTTATAAATAGTGTTGGCATATAAAAGAAATATTATAGAAACAATTGTTATATTGGCATTGATTTATGTTAATGCTGTAGGAATTGTTGGCACAATTATATGTGGTGCAGTATTGTTATTTTGGGGTGTGCTTCGTGTGGAAAATATGTTCAAGACATTTTTAATCACTAGTATCGTTTCGTTGTTACACCCTGATGTGTTGTCTGGTGGGCTACCTGTACTTTTTCGCTATTTGATTACTTTTGTATTCTTAGGTAGATTGTTATTGCATAAATTTAAATTTGGAGAACTAAAACTTCAACAAAATACGGTAAGGTTTGGTGGATTTATCGGTTTGATATTGTTGTTTTCTATTGCGGGATTATTTCCTTTAGTGTCGGTATTAAAACTATTATTGCTTTTTGTCGTAGTATTCATTTTTTTTGAATCTGTTATATACGTTGATCAAGATTTAGATGATTTTATATTACATACTTTTCTGGCAATTGTTATAGGGAGCTGGTTTATTTATGATCAATATGTATTTGTTGAACAATGGGATGTTTATCAATCAGGATCGTCCGGTATATTTAGCCATCCACAAACGTTTGGCATTATTTTGGCAGTTATTTTTGTATATTTTATGGTTCACTTTATTGATAAGAGAAAGTATTTTTTTGTTATAATGGCATCGTTAACCGGTGGGTTAATCATTCTTTCTGAGGCGCGAACTGCATTACTGAGTGCTGTCATTGCGATTTTGTTGACTTATTTAATTTTTAACAGGTCATTAATTGAAAATATTAATAGAATTCTAAAAATGCCGGGAGTTTTGGTGGCTTTGATAGTTGGGCTTATATTTATTATTTCCTATTCTGAAGTTATTACCAAAGGTGTAGTAGAATTTGTCAAGAAAAATCAAAAGACAGGATCGGTATCAATAATTGAAAGTTATAACAAGAGTCGGGGAGGTTTAATTGAGAAATCTTTGACGGCTTTTTCTGAAAGTCCTCTAATTGGTTCGGGTTTTGGGCTTACATTTCCGGTCGAAGAAGGGCGCTTGGTCCGAAGTGAATGGCTGTGGAATATGCCAATATCTTATTCTGTAGAGCCGGGAAATTTATATATTGCATTTTTTGCAGAAGCAGGTATTATTGGAGGAATTGCACTATTTATATTAATTGGATTTTTATTTTGGTCTATTTATCAAAAAAGAAAACCAATATTAATGGCCGTCTTTATTGCCATCTTATTGGTAAACCTAGCTGAAGCATGTTTACTAGCACCCAATGGTGTTGGAGGAGTGTTTATTGGATTCATTGCTTGGGCACAAATGAAATCTAAAGAAAAGAAGTCCTACAAGAAAAAAGTATCATATCAGTCAATAATCAATTCGGATGTGACATGAAAAATGTTTTATTTGTGTTACAAGACCTTCCTTGGTATTATTATCGTGCAATAGAAACAATCTCTTGTTTATATCGCGTAACGATTGTCGTAACGAAAAAAGATAAAGATGCTCCCTATTCGTTTACAGTTTCTTCTGATATTTCGGTATATAATGTGGATCTTGATGGAATAAAAAAAGTTCAACAATTATATCATGCGTTAAATCCTGAACTTGTAGTATTGGGTAGCTGGTCTGGTAGCCTCTTTCGACAGATCGCTCGAACTGTAAAAAAAGATCGTAAAATTGTTATTATTGGAATGGATAACCCATGGATGGGCCAATTAAAGCAATATTTAATGTGTCTTTTGTCTCCGATCATTCTTAAAAGATTGTTTACGCATATTTGGGTTCCTTCGATTAGTCAATATGAATATGCGCGACGACTTGGATATCCCAGAAATAACATTATCTATGGTTTATATTCCGGAGATGATAAGCTATATAAGATACAAGAACATGAATATGTGTCCAAGGAACGTGTCATTCTATTTGTGGGAAGGCTTTTAGACTGGAAGGGAATATTGGCGTTACATCAGGCGTTTGTACAGTTGTCTGACGACAAGGAGCACTCATGGAAGTTGGTTATTATAGGAAATGGTCCAATGAAAGAGCAGCTAAAGGCACATGAAAAAATTAATTTTATTTCGTTTTCTCCACCTGAGATGGTTGCTTCGTACATGAAGAAAAGTGCTGTTTTTTGTTTGCCAAGTTGGCACGAACATTTCGGCGTAGTGGTTCACGAAGCGGCTATGGCAGGATGTGCGTTGCTTCTTTCTGATGGGGTACATGCAGGTGATGAATATCTGGTGGATGGATATAATGGTGTGTTATTTGCGTCTCGCAACAACATGTCTCTTCAAAAAGCCCTCTCAACGCTGATGTTTTCTCAAACAATGGAGGAGGTGATAGAAATGGGGAAACGTTCTCAGATATTGAGCATGAGAAACTCTCCGGAAATGTGGGCCAGTCGCTTGGCAAAGTTATTGGATTAAACCTTTACTAAACATGCATATACTGCAAACTATTGCCGGATTAAATATAAACAATGGCGGAACTTCTCGGACCGTTCCCTATCTATGCGAGGCGCTTACTGAACAAGGGGCCGAAGTTAGTCTTTTGACCATCGCGAATCCTGATGAAGTGTTATCCCTGCCGGACGAACATAAGGTTAACGTTCGAATAGGGCGGCCCCAATCGTGTGCTGAAAAACGCTTTCAAATGGCCCATGAATTCGAAGTACACCTCGAACATCTCATCCAGACCCAACGACCAGACATTATACACGATCATGGGGTCTGGCTTTGGAGCAATTGGCTCGTCTCTAAAATTGCCTGCAAACACAAAATCCCGTTGGTGAATAGCCCAAACGGGATGCTAATGCCTGCATCACTGGCACATAAAAACCTCCTAAAACGCATGAGTTGGATGTTTTACCAAAGACAAGTTACACAGCGAGCCAGTACACTTCACGTAACTTCCGAGGTAGAAAGGAGTTATTTATCTGCTTTGGGAATTCATAAACCTGTCTGGGTCATCCCTAATGGTATTCGGTTACCAAGTACCATGCCGACGAAACGGTTCATTACGCCGCGTAAAGCCTTATTTTTGTCTCGATTACACCCCATCAAAGGTCTCATGCTCTTGTTAGATGCTTGGAAAAACATTCGCCCAGAAGGTTGGATACTCGAGATTGCGGGGCCGGATGAAGGCGGGTATGCTGCCGAGGTCTTGAAAAAAATAGCAGAAAACGACCTTTCTGCTGCGGTTCGAGTCCTTGGCCCAGTGAGTGACATCGAAAAGTGGGATCTTCTTGTCCAGGCTGACTTGTTCGTATTGCCTTCCAAAAGTGAAAATTTTGGCATTGTGATTGCCGAAGCGATGGCGGCTGGCCTCCCGGTGGTCACTACCACAGGGGCGCCTTGGCTTGTTTTAAAGACCGAAAAAATGGGCTGGTGGGTAGAACCTACGTTGTCGGCCTTAGAGGGAGCACTTCGGGAGGGTCTTAGACTTTCGCCAGGAGATCGGTCTCTGATGGGAATGCGTGCCCATCAATATGTGACGACAAAATTCACTTGGAATCGAATTGCATCTACCTTTTTAGATAAATATCGGAACCTACATACATGAAAATAGAAGGTATAACCCCTTTAGTTCTCACATACAACGAAGCCATCAATATTGGGCGGGTTTTAGACCAACTTACTTGGGCTACCGAAGTTTTGGTCATAGATAGTCTAAGCAATGATGCCACCAAAGCCATTGCTACCCAATACCCCAATGTCCGATTTTTGGAAAGACCATTTGATACCCATGCGGCGCAATGGCAATACGGACACGATCAGGTACAGTCCGAATGGGTACTTTCGTTGGATGCTGATTATATACTCAGGAAAAAGGCTCCGGATGAGCTAAGGCGTTTGCCTGAAGATTCGGTGGTGAATGGTTACGAAGCATCATTTACCTATTGCATTTACGAAACCGAGTTGAGTGCCTCCCTTTATCCGCCAAGGGTGGTATTGTACCGAAAATCCGCAGCCCGCTATATCCAAGATGGGCACACCCAACGGTTGATAGTTGAAGGCGAGGTGGGTACACTCAAAACGACAATTCTGCATGATGATCGTAAGCGAATGGACCATTGGTTGGCGTCTCAGCAGAAATATGCCCGACTCGAAGCCCAAAAACTGGCAAGCATGACATGGAAAGACATGAGCATCGCACAAAAAATAAGATGGCTGAGGATTCCGGCTATTTTGGTGATGCCCTTGTATTGCCTTTTTGGAAAGGGACTTATTTTTCAGGGTGCGGCTGGCTGGTTTTATACTTGGCAAAGAACGTGTTTTGAAGTGATGCTGTGTTTATACCTCATGGAACGCGATTTTACCTCACACTCGAACTAAAATCAAAATGTATATACTTGGAATTAATGCCTATCATGGTGATGCTTCTGCTTGTATCCTAAAAGATGGTGTGCTTATCGCGGCAACCGAGGAGGAGCGAATTCGGCGTATTAAACACTGGGCAGGACTACCCACTGAGGCCATTCAATTTTGCTTGAAGGAGGCTGGGATAACCCTAAAAGATGTGGATGTAATGGCCTTGTCTCGCGATCCGATGGCAAAAATTGAGCAGAAGATTTTTCATTCACTCAAAAAAATGGTGTCTTGGTCAGCCATTAAAGACCGCGCTGGTAACTCATTTAAGATCAAACAAATCAAACAAGACGTAGCAACTGCTTTGGGTCATGAGGAACCCGAAATAAAAGCAGAATTGCGGTTTGTGGAACATCACCGTAGTCATATTGCCTCGTCCTTTTTTGTTTCTCCGTATGAAGAAGCAGCCATTCTTTCGATTGATGGGTTCGGTGATTTCTCCTCTACCATGCGTGCAATAGGGCAAAGTACGCAGTTTAAGGTCTTGGATAGTGTCTCGTATCCTCATTCTGTGGGCGCATTCTATACGGCCATGACCCAGTTTCTGGGATTTCCTTATTATGGCGATGAGTACAAGGTAATGGGTTTAGCACCCTATGGGAATCCTATTTATGTTGAAACATTACGGGAGATTTTAATTTTTAAAGCGAATGGATTGTTCGAACTTAACGGAGCCTATTTCCGACATTTCAAAGAAGGCGTCAGTATGAGTTGGGAGGGTGGTATTCCGCACATTGAACCAATGTTCACTTCGCGTATGGCAGAAGTATTCGGTCCTGCACGAAGAAAAGAAGACCCGTTGACCGAAACACACCGCAACCTTGCAGCATCTGTTCAGCGTATTACAGAAGAGGTTATTTTTCACATGGCGGAAGATCTGTACCAAAAAACGGGCATGACCCACTTGTGTCTGACAGGTGGGGTTGCACAGAATTCTGTAGCCAATGGGAAAGTGGTTCAGAATACTTCGTTTAAGAAGGTTTTTGTCCCTCCTGCCGGTCATGATGCGGGCACGAGTATCGGTGCTGCTTTATACGTTTGGCATCAGGAAAAACAGAACGTGCGTGGCCCATACCAGCATCAGGCATATACAGGTGCTGCATTTTCGGACCATGTAATCGCAGACCTGTTAAAAGCACAAGGTATCGCTTTTGTGGAATTGACTGATGATGCGCTATACGACCGTGTCACCGATTGTCTGATAGAAGGCGGCGTAGTAGGATGGTTTCAAGGAAGGGCAGAGTTTGGCCCACGTGCATTAGGAAATCGTTCCATTTTGGCGGATCCGCGTCGGGTAGATGCTAAAGACTTGCTGAATTCAAAAATCAAACGGCGAGAAAGTTTCCGACCTTTTGCGCCTTCTATCTTGCGGGAAGCAGTACCGGATTTTTTTGAACAGAACGATGAGGCGCCTTACATGGAGAAAGTCTTTAAAATCAAAACCGACAAACAAGCCCTGATACCTGCTGTGGTTCATGTGGATGGTACGGGCCGCCTGCAAACGGTTGCGGAAAAAGACAATCCGCGCTATTATGCCCTTATCCGGCGATTTGGCGAGAAAACCGGCGTGCCAATTTTATTAAATACGTCCTTTAATGAAAATGAGCCGATTGTCAATGCTCCTGAACATGCGTTGGATTGCTACCTTCGGACACACATGGACTTGTTGGTTTTGGGTAACCTCGTTATTGCCCGCAGCTGAAAAGTTTTACGTCGCGAAAAGGTTTAGCGATACAAACGAATGATTTTATCACAAACGAATGATTTTATTTATCAATAGAACATATACTCCAGATAGTGAGGCGGTAGGGCAGTTGCTCGCCGAATTGGCGGAAGCGCTCGCCGATAAAGGCTTTCAGGTGGAAGTATTGGCCACCAATGGCCAATTTACTGGTGTCCGAAATGGTGTAATTCTGCATAAAGTGGGCGGGGAGCCGGTTTTTTCGAGGAGCAGTTTTGTTTCTCGTGCTTGGTCTTATCTCCGATTATACCCACATCTTTATCGTAAAGCATGGAAATTGTCTAAAAATGCAATCGTTGTAACTTCTACAGATCCGCCTTTGCACTATGTGTTTGCGGTATTGCTTAAGAAATTCCGGGGTGCAAGACTGGTTCACTGGAGCCAAGATTTGTATCCGGAAGTGGCAGAAGAATTAAACGTGCTCAAAAAAGGTGGTTTGATTGCGGGCTTGTTCCGCCGCCTTTCTACATGGGCTCTTAGACAACAAGATGCGATAATTTGTGTGGGTAGGTGCATGCAAGATCGTGTACAAGCACGTGGAATTCCCCGTGAGCAAATACGGGTTATTCAAAATTGGACGGATGTTCATAAGGTGCTTCCAATAGAACACAAGGAAAATTCTTTCCGAAGTCTGCATCACTTAGAAAATAAGTTTGTGGTCATGTATTCGGGTAATTTTGGGTTGGCACACCCCTTTGATGAAATTTTGGAGAGTGCCCGGATCCTCAAAAAACAAAACCCGCACATTCGGTTTTTACTCATAGGTGATGGTCCAAGAAAATCGCAGATTGAACATGTTATCCAAGCCCATAATTTAGATAATGTGCTTTTACTACCCTATCAGCCAAAAGACGTTTTGGCCCAAAGCCTAAGTGCGGCTGATTTGCACTTGGCCACTATGTTTCCGACATTGAGGGGGCTGGTGGTTCCGAGTAAGGTCTATGGCATTATGGCCGTTGGCCGTCCAACCCTCTTTATCGGCTCTCCGGAAAGTGAAGTCGCACGACTTATTCAGGAAAATGACGCAGGAGACGTTTTAGAAGATATCCAAGCCGAACAATTGGTCAAGCGAATTGAGTGGTGGAGCCGGAATCCACGTAAACGAGAAATAGCCGGCTTGAATGCGCGTAATGCCATTGAAAACAAAGGGCTGGCCTACGTAATGATCCATTTTGAAGCCGTGTTTCAACAACTGTTTGATGAGTCCCTAGTAGGCCAGCGGGGTTTAATACCTACTAAACGTGTAGGGCAATCCGATTCTGTACTGCAAGAAAGGGAGTAGAAATTGCTTGTTTCCCAACACGGCATCTTCTTCTTTCTGGAAAATAACGCCTGCATCCAAAAACACCGTATTAAACACCCGCCAAGAAATACGGGATTCCATCAATAGGGTGTTTACCCGGATACCCTGAAGCATGTTATTGCCATACGTGCTTCGCGGAAGTGTAGGAGTGCTGTCATAAGTGATGTTGGGGTCTGCACCATCATTTTTGTTGGCGGAATTACGTCCCTGTTGCGTATAGGTAAGTGTCAGATTCCCATACCAACGGTCATTGATTAAGTGATGCAGTGATGCCATAAATGTTCTGGAGTTTGGGCCGGATTGCAAGCCCAGTACATCATTTCCGTGTATATAGGCGGTACTGGGATTGAAGTGGGAATATAAAAATGGTCTTGCCGATCCGGCTTCTATCCGGACATCGGTTTTTTGCCGCCCAGCCCAGTGGAAACCCAGTAAACCCGCATACTTATTGGCCCAATAACCATTTTGCGCCTTTATTTCCTCGAAGGTAAATTCGTCCAAAATTATCTGGCCATATAGCCGAATGTTTTTTCGGGTTTGCCACGATGCTTGTGCGCCAACCAAGGCATTGTCTGGGCTGCCCCGGTCGCGCTCTACGGAGCGATAAAAAATGATGGGATTTAAATAAGTCAGTTCAAAATTGTACAATTCCTTGCCCGTCTCGCTGGGGCGTGAAAAAACAATACTTTCGAATACCGAAACATCCAATCGTTCAGCAATCCGGAGCGTCAGCTCATGAAAAGCTGCAAAACGGCGGGGGATCATCCCATTCGCTAATTTGGGACGGTAGTAATCGTCGAAGGCTGCAAAGAGGTTCACATATTGTGCCCGTTTTCCCAGCGTAGTACGAAGTTGCAACTGGTCATACTTGGCGGGATAGTTGGAAAGTAAGACACTATTCATGCCATCTGCCCATCGGTTGTTGTCACGTCCAAACCGTACTTCAAAATGCTTAGAGTGGTATCCCACAATCCCCGTTGCATCAAAGTAGTCGTAGTTGTCTGTGCGTCCTCCAAAGGCTTGGTAGTGCAAAGAACGTGCATGACGTGGCGGGTGGCCATCGGTGTCGGGGTAAGGGGCTTGTTCCACGTTTCCAGAAATACGGGTCTCAAAAAAGACCCCTTTCCCAATGTGTCCGGATGCTCGGATGCCCAGAGTGCGCCGCCAGACGGTTTTCTGGCTGTTGTCCTTCCCTGCTTCCTCAAAAAGGCCCGGTCCGGCGCCTATATAGGCAATAGGATTTAATTGAACGTCGTACCCGTCGCCAATGGTAGAAACAAAGTCGTGTTTGTTTTTATATAGAAACGAAATTTTTTTTTGTGCCCAATTTGCGGTAGGATCTTGTTTTTTATGTAAATAAAAGTCCAACAATGATTGGTCGGTTTGAGAAAGTTTCTGTTTGTGTTTCTCTATTTCTACGAGTGCCTTTCGGGCATCATATACAGATATCGGTTGATGATTCAAGAACGCCTCTGGCAAAAACCCCCTGGTTTGTTGCCGAAGCAAGAATTGCGTTAGTTCATCTTGGATTTGGTGTAAACCATCGCTTTGTGCTCGAAGGGAAAATGCAAAAGTCAGGCATAACAAAACACCTTGTATAAAAATACGCATACCGTATGTTGTTTAGAGTGAAAGAATGGCTCTCTATAGGTCTTGCAAAAAGTACGTAACGGAAGGTCAGGAAGCCAATAAAGATTAGTTGGTTTGCAAGAGAGAGTCCGCAGTGTGTTGTATTCGGATTTGATTCAGGTCTGGCTTATATAGCAAGACAAAAGCGTGTTCGGTTTGCGTAAGTGGAACCATTGGCCGTACATAGATGAGCCAGTCATTTTGGCCTTTACGAACAGCGGTAGAATCCACATAACCGATTGGAATGCCTGCTGGGTAGAAGCCGTGTGTATAGCCTGCCGTCACAATGGTGTCGCCTTTGGATACTTTTTCGGTTTTAACCACATGATCCATTAAGAGACGGTCTGGACGGTTCCCTTCCCAGCGAATAATGCCATAAATTTGTTGTGGCTGAATTTTAGCCGCTGCCCGAAAGGTGGTATTTAGAAAAGGCATTACCACGCTATAGTTACGACTGACCAAAACAATCCTGCCAATGAGACCTCGGTCGCTTATGACGGGCATCCCCTTTTCAATGCCCTGATTGCTGCCAACGTTGATTGTCAGGAGGTTGTTGCTTTTGGTGACGTCTCGCGAAACAATTTGTGCTGCAATACGGGGATATTCTGCCCACTTAGACTTAAGGTGCAGTAATCCACGAAGGCGTTGATTTTCAATTTCCTCTTCGAGCAGGCGGGCCAAACGACTGGAAAGGCGGAGGTTGTTTGCCCGTAATTGATCATTCTCGTTGAGCGCATTTACATAACGCCCTACCCATGCAAAGGCGCTTTCTACCCGCGAAGTAAACTCAAGCGAGGCACTCCGCAAAGACAAAAAAGCCTCATACTGAACGCCCAAAAGAACGACCAGCGAGGCGATAAGCAAGACCGCTAAAAAGACAAAGTCTCGGATGCGATCCCAAAGACGCATAGGGAGGGTGAATGTAAGGTTAAGGGGAGCGCGGGGGACACCCGAAAGTGCCCCGCGACCAATATTAACTAACGACGGTTTCGTAATATTCTAAGTTCTCCAGTACTTTTCCAGTGCCTCGAACCACTGCTGTAAGAGGATCTTCGGCCACGTAGGCAGGTAATTCTGCTTGGCGACGGATGCGCTGATCTAAACCACGCAACAAAGCGCCACCGCCTGTAAGCATGATGCCTCGCTCCAAAATATCCGCACCCAGCTCTGGAGGTGTCCGCTCCAAAGCCCGTACCACAGCAGCCACGATCTGATCTACCGGATCTTTGATGGCCTCACGCACATCCTCGGAAGAGATGGTTCGGATTTTCGGTATCCCACTCACCAAGTCGCGTCCTTTGACAGAAAGCTCTAATTCTGGATCCAGTTCTACAGCACTACCTACTTCGCACTTGATTCGCTCGGCAGTACGCTGACCAATAAGCAGGTTGTGGTTGCGACGGAAATACTGAACCAGCGCATTGTCTAACTGGTCACCAGCCAAGCGGATGGATTCGTCAATCACGATACCTGATAACGCAATCACGGCGATCTCGGTGGTTCCCCCTCCGATGTCCACAATCATGTTTCCAACTGGTTCATGAACGTCTAAGCCGATTCCAATAGCTGCTGCCATCGGCTCATCTATCAGATAAACCTGTCGTGCTCCGGCGTGTTCCGAAGAGTCTCGGACAGCGCGTTTTTCCACTTCTGTAATCCCGCTTGGTACGCACACCACCATTCGGCGGATATTGGTGTACCATTTGGTTTGCACCTTCATAATAAGGCGCTTGATCATTTGCTCTGCCACGTCGAAGTCGGCAATTACGCCATCTTTGAGGGGGCGGATGGTTTCGAGATCTTTGTGGGTTCGTTCGTGCATCTGCTGCGCCTCATGGCCAATGGCCACGATTTTGCGCGTATTGCGGTTTACGGCCACAATACTTGGTTCATTAAGAACGATGCCGCGTCCACGGATGTAGATCAGGGTGTTGGCAGTACCCAAATCTATGGCTACGTCGGTAGCAAAGCTGCTAAAAATGCCCATGAGTCGTGATTAATCTGTTCGGTGGTTGACAGTGGGTGTTATCGGATATAGAGAAAATTTACCTTGCCCATTCAGTCAGACTTCAAGATACGATATTTGAAGGGGTAATAGGCAAGGAAAATCGAATACTTAATCAAGTTGCAAGATAATTAATTTCAATGTCTGAAGTGACGTTTTGCCGTAAAAACCATCGCTAAATTTTGTTGATTTGCGGCCTCAATCACTTCTTCATCTCGGATCGAGCCTCCGGGCTGTATAGCAGCGGTTGCGCCCGCTTTGGCAGCAGCCAATAAGCCATCTGCAAAAGGGAAAAAAGCGTCTGATGCCACTACACATCCCGCAAAATCGTGCACTTCTTTTTGCCCTTTCATCACCGCTACTTCCGAGGCGTCAATCCGGCTCATTTGTCCAGCGCCAATACCCAATGTTGCGCCTTGTTTGGCATACACAATAGCATTGCTTTTTACATGCTTGGCAATTCGCCATGCAAAGTCTAAGTCGTGCCACTCCTCATCGGTAGGTTGACGTTTTGTAACGACCACATAATGATTTTTGGCATCTTCGATGGTGCGTAAAACGCTGTCTCGGCTTTGTACCAGAAACCCTCCAATGACCGAGCGGGTATCGGGTGCATGATCGAAGCGGGCGGCCAGATTCATTTGTATGATGCGTCGCTGTTGTTTTTTGCTTAATAAAACCAAGGCTTCTTTATCAAATGAAGGCGCAATCACTATTTCGGTAAAAATCTGGTCTATGGCTTGGGCAGTTGTCAAGTCTAACGGACGGTTTACCACCACAATACCGCCAAAGGGCGATTGCCGATCGGTCGAGAAGGCTTTTTTGTATGCAGCAGAAAGAACATTTGCGGTTCCTACTCCACAAGGGTTGGTGTGTTTTAGAATAGCAGCGGTAGGCCCTGCATCTTTGAACTCATCTATTAAAAACAAGGCGGCGCTTAAGTCCAAAAGATTGTTATAAGACAAGGCTTTGCCGTGTAATTTTTTAAAAAAGCGGTTCGGTTGTCCGAATAAAGCTGCTTTTTGGTGCGGGTTTTCACCATACCGAAGGGATTGCGCCAGAGGAAGCGATATATGAAACGGGCGTTCAAAAATTGTCTCCTCCGTGCTTGGGGTCGGTTTGGTGAAATAATGTGCAATGGTTGCATCGTAGGCTGCAGTATGTTGAAATGCTTTTGTTGCCATCTGTCGACGGAATTCCAGTGATAAAGCTCCGTTGTTGCTCTGGAGTGCGTCTGCCACGGCTTCATAATCTGCCGGAGACGTTACGACGGTGACGAAGAAGAAATTTTTGGCTGCGGCCCGAATCATCGTGGGGCCGCCAATGTCTATGTTCTCGATGGCAAGTGCATCTGTTACGTCTTCTTGGGCAATTGCTTGCTCGAATGGGTATAGGTTTACCACCACCAAGTCAATCAATTCGGAGCCAATACCCCGTAGCTGAACCAAGTCATCCGGATCATTCCGGCGGGCCAACAGGCTGCCATGCACATTCGGGTGAAGGGTTTTTACGCGACCATCCATGATTTCGGGAAATCCGGTAATTTCCGAAACATCCTTGACCTTAAGACCCGCTTCACGTAGGGCGCGAGAGGTTCCGCCCGTAGAAATGAGTTCTATACCACTATTTGCCAATCGTTGTGCAAAAGGGATGAGGTTGGTCTTATCGGAAACAGACAGCAGCGCACGTTTAACCGTTTGTAGGTTGTCGGGAGTTGGAAGCGGTTTGGGATTGATCATGGTTTGGTAGCAAGTGGGTTTTTTCGGAAGCCAAAATAGAAAAAAGCATCTCCATGAACGATGATTTGGTTTCAAGATCGTATGAGGATTTATAATGATAAGGCTTTCAAAAAGACCGAAATGGGGCGAGGTGAGCAATAAACAAGATTTTATCCGTTTCACGATTGTGTGGCACAGTGATAACTACGTGGTCTTGGATGGGCTATTTCGACTTTTCTGCCTATAATTTTAACCTTTCCTGTAGCAAATAACTGGAGGGCTTCGGGATAGAGGCGGTGCTCTTTATACAAGACACGGGCCGCAAGGGATTCGAGCGAGTCGTCTTGCCGGACGGGAACTGGTTCTTGAAGTACAATGGGGCCTGTGTCATACTGGGCATCCACCAAGTGAACGGTAGCGCCTGTCCATCGTACACCATGTGCCAGAACGGCTTCATGGACGTGGTGGCCATACATGCCTTTTCCGCCAAATGCCGGAAGAAGGGAAGGGTGAATGTTTAAAATTCGGTTTTGGAATGCTTCAATGAGGTTTTGGGGTATTTTTTTGAGATAGCCCGCCAGCGCAATAAAGTCCACTTCGTATTCGGCCAAAACGGTCAAGAGGTGTGCGTGATAATCCGTTTGGTTGGAATAAATGGCTGGGTTCAGGGTGTGGGAAGGAACGCCCAGTAGAGCGGCCCGCTCGTGTACACCAGCGGTTTCTAAGTTGCTGACCACCACCGAAAGACGTGCGTCCAACTTTCCTTCTGTAACTGCTTGGCCTATGGCTTGGAAATTAGAGCCGCCGCCGGACGCAAAAACCGCCAAATTCATGTTATACACCCACAAATGATTGGATAATGGAGTGGAAGATCCATGCACCGTCCGCAGATCCCAACAAGGGTTCCACATGCCGTTCTGGGTGGGGCATCATGCCCAATACGTTTCCGCGTTCGTTGATAATGCCCGCGATGTTATTTCGAGAGCCGTTAGGGTTTGCGCTCTCTGTGGCCGCTCCTTTGGCAGTAACATAACGGAATACCACCCTGTTTTCGGCTTCTAATCGGTTAAGGGTTTCGTCGTCGGCGTAATAATTCCCGTCTCCATGTGCAATTGGGATGTCTAAGACCTGTCCCTTGGCCAATTGGTTCGTAAAGGGTGTTATGTTGTTGTCTGTACGGAGGTAGGTGGGCTTACAGACAAAGCGCAAATCACGATTTCGGCCCAAACCGCCGGGCAATAAGTGAGATTCGCACAATACCTGAAAGCCATTACAGATACCAATCACCAAGCCACCGCCATTTGCAAAGTCGGTCACCGCTTTCATAACGGGTGAAAACCGCGCAATAGCTCCACTTCGCAGGTAGTCTCCATACGAAAAGCCACCAGGCAGTAAGACCACATCAACACCACCGAGCGAATCGTCTTTGTGCCAGATAAAACGGGCATCTTGATTGAAAATGTGTTTAATGCTATGATAGGCGTCGTGATCGCAGTTGGAACCCGGAAATACAACAATACCAAACGAAACAGCCATGAGAAAATTATGGTTGGGTCTAAAACGAATAACAAAACTCAAATTAAAATGCCAAAGACAGGCTGTGCCATGAACTTTCAGTCTGTTTATAGGCCCTTTTGGGGTACGGGTTTTTGAATAAAGAAGGAGATATGCGGTCAATGTATCTTGGTGATACATCCAAAATTTGTTTATTTTTTATGCAATTACGCAACGTTTTCTTGAAGGTTGTGCCAAGTATAGTTTTAGGCATTACCTTTGTTTCAAACTGATGTAACTAATGTTTCAAACTGATGTAACTAAACGGGCGTTGTCTCGTGTAAAACACAATTGTCCTTCCCGATGTCATGAATGCGATTTTTCATATGAAGCAAGCTTTATTCATCTGGTCATGCCTTTTTTTACTGCTTTTGGGCACGATGGAGGCGTCGGCGCAGACATCTCAGAAACTCACCCTTCGACAAGCCATCTTTACGGCCCTTGGCAATAGCGTCGCCCTGAAAAAAACTGAAAATGCAGTGGCCATTCAACGGGTTGCCGAAGCACAAGCATTAGATGCTTTTCTACCAAGTGCACAGGTGAGTGCCAATTTGAATCCGGGGTATGGACGAAGTTTTGACCAAACGACCATTAATTTTTCGTTCTCGCCCTCCGTTTCGGGTGGGGCATCGGTAAGTGGAGGATTGCTTTTGTGGCAAGGCGGATACTGGAACCGACTTTTCTTTGGTGGAAACGAAAATGCGCCCACCTATTTACAAGCCAAACGTCAGACTGATGCCACCGAACTTACAGTACAGCGGGCAAGGGAGAATATCATTTTTGCTGTGGCTTCGGGTTATTTAGACGTGATTCGGAATCAGGAACAAATCCGAGTGGTGGAAGAAAATCTTGCAGCCCAAAAACAGCAGCTGACGCGGATACAGCAGTTTGTACGTGGTGGCGTTCGTGCCGAGTCTGACCTGTTACAACAACAAGCTTTGGTTGCGCAGGCCGAGCTACAGGTGCTGAACCAGCAATTGGCCTTCGAGCGTGCAAAAACACGGTTGATCCAGTCTTTAGAGGTAGATCCTTTTGTGGTGTTTGAGTTTGAGGTGCCAGATTTAGGTACGGCCAGTTTATTAAAAGAGGACTATGACGTAGAGGCAATGATCCGGAGCGCTCTTCAAAATAGGATGGATATACAGGCGCAGAAAGCGACAATCGAAGCGAACCAGATGAATATGGACCTGATACGGGCCAATCGGATGCCCACCCTTACCTTAGGAGGCAGTGTTAGTACACAGTACTCCAGTCGTGGTAGCGACAATATATTTCGTCAGGTGTTGGATAACCGTAATTTTGGGTTAGGGTTTTCACTTTCGTGGAATATCTATGACCGGAATCAGGTACGTCGTTCCTTAGAAATGGCCCGCTATCAATCCGAAAATGCGGTATTGGATTTGCGGAATTTAGAACAGTCGGTGGCATCAGAAGTGCGTCAGGCATATTTGGACTATCTGAATGCAGACAAACAGGTACAGGTTGCAGCCGTTCAGGTAAATTACCGAAAACAAGCCTTAGACGTAGAACAAAATCGGTACAACTTGGGGGCCTCTACGCTTACCGAACTCGCACAGATGCGGGCGGGTTTGGTAGAAGCCCAAAGTCAGCAAATTCAGGCACGGTATGGCTTGGTCTTCCAAAAACAGGTACTGGAATATTATATAGGTCGTATTAAACCTGAAATGTCGCTCATACCAAACTCAAAATAAACCCCCAACCTCGGAAAGCCCTGTTGCATTCGAATTCCCAAATAGCAAAATCATGGCAGCAAAGCGCAATACGACCCGAAATCTGCTGATTATTAGCGGTGTTGTGATCGTGTTATTAGTCGTCGTTCTCTGGATGTTCAAAGACCGAAATAAAGAAGAAGGAAAGGAAGTGGAAGTGGCAAATGTAGAACGGCGAGACATCACCCAAGTGGTTACGGCTTCGGGCAAAATTCAACCAGAAGTAGAAGTGAAGATCTCGCCTGACGTTTCTGGCGAGATTGTTTTCTTGGCAGTAAAAGAAGGCGATTGGGTGGAAAAAGGCATGTTACTCGCCCGCATCAATTCCGACTTTTACGCCGCCCAAGTAGAACAAAGTGAGGCTGGGGTAATGCAATCAAAAGCGGCATTGGCCCAGTCTCAGGCCCAATTTATGGGTGCAGAATTGGATTTCAACCGCCAGAAAGATCTTTTTGAGAAGGGGGTAATCCCTAAAAACACTTTTGAAGCGGCGCAAACACAATATAATATCGCGAAAGCCAATACCGATGCCGCCAGATTTGCGGTACAAAGTGCCGAGGCCCGCCTCAGAGAAGCCCGTGAACAATTAAATAAGACCTCCATTTTTGCTCCCATGAGCGGCGTTGTAAGCCAGTTGAATGTGGAGTTGGGCGAGCGTGTGGTGGGAACCAGTCAGATGAGTGGAACCGAGATGATGCGGATTGCCCGCTTAGACCAGATGGAGGTGCAAGTAGATGTGAATGAAAATGACGTGGTGAATGTGGCGGTCGGTGATACCGCCAATGTCTCGGTGGACGCATATCCGGAACGGGTATTTAAAGGCGTAGTGACAGAAATCGCGAATTCTGCCCGTACCACGGGAACTGGAACTCAGGATCAAGTGACGAATTTTCCTGTTAAGGTGCGACTGGTTGGACAAACCCCCCTGGCCGCTGAAAATGTGAAACGTAACCTAAAACCCATGCCCAGCGCCGAGGAAACACCCGTTCAGGTGACACAAGCCGAGTTTCGGCCTGGTATGAGTGGAACCGTAGATATTTCTACGGATACGGTTGTTAACTCTGTGGCCATTCCAATTCAGGCTGTGACCGTGCGTGATTTTGCCAAGCCAAAAGGGCAACAGGCAAAAGGCGCTGTCAAGACAGAGGAAGAAACACCCGCAGAGGCTGCTAACCCCAATCCGGTGAAGAAAAAAGAAGATCTGCGCAAGGTGGTGTTTGTAATGCGAGATGGTAAAGCATACATGGTTCAGGTGGAAACAGGCATCTCGAACGAAACCCATGTGGAAATTAAATCCGGCTTGTCGGGCACCGAAAAAGTGATTATTGGACCCTATAGCATTGTTAGTCGGGAATTGGAAAATGGCGAAGCGGTCCGAACTCGCAAAGTCGATACTGATAAGAAATAACGACTTGTACAAAACTCTGACTTCGTTGGATACATCAAACCACAAAGAAATGGCAGAACCGTTGATCAGCATCCGCGATATGACCAAAATTTATGTGATGGGCGATCAGGAAGTACGCGCCTTGAATGGTGTTTCGCTGGATATTTTCCCCAACGATTTTGTGGCCATTATGGGGCCTTCGGGGTCGGGAAAATCCACCATGATGAATATGGTTGGTTGTTTGGATACACCCACAGCTGGAACTTATATGCTAAATGGCCAAGATGTAAGCAAGATGCGGGATAACGAGTTGGCTGAAGTCCGTAACCGCGAAATTGGTTTTGTTTTCCAAACATTTAACCTGATTCCGCGGATCAGTATTTTGCAAAATGTGGAATTGCCGTTGGTGTATGCTGGCACTAAACGCTCGGAACGCCGTGAACGGGCACAAGGGGCTTTGGATAGTGTTGGCTTGGGGGATCGTGTGAATCACAAACCAAATGAACTTTCCGGTGGTCAAAGACAACGGGTGGCGATTGCACGCGCCATTGTTACACGACCGTCACTTATTTTGGCAGATGAGCCAACGGGGAATTTGGATACCCGAACCAGTGCAGAAATTATGCGGATTTTTGAGGCCTTGTACCGACAAGGGAATACCGTGGTAATGGTTACACACGAAGAAGACATCTCGCATCATGCCCGGAAGATTGTGCGCTTTCGGGATGGTGTTGTGGAAGCCATCGAAGCCGTCGAAAATCCAATATTGGCCAACGAAACGGTTACATTGTTCTAACCTTGTTTTTATGCACGCAGACGAAGTTTAATTACACTTTCGGTATGATGTGTATGTGGGAACATATCCACAGGTTGAACTGCTTCGATGGCATACAAATCTGCCAATTCTTTTAATTCTCTTGCTTGCGACATCGGATTACAAGACACATAGACCCATCTTTCTGGTTGTAACTGCGCGATTTGTGCAACTACTTTTGGGTGCATACCTGCACGTGGCGGATCCACCACCAATACATCCGGCTTTCCATGTTTCCGGACAAATTCCGGCGTGAAAAGACGCATCATATCACCGCTTATGAAAGTGGTATTGTGGATGTTGTTTAATTGGGCATTGACCCGTGCATTGGCCACTGCTTCTTCTACCAATTCCACCCCTACTACGTGCTGGACGTGTGGGGCACAGAACAACGAGATCGTTCCTGCGCCGCAATACAGGTCGTATATCAAATCGGTGCGTTGCAATTCGGCAAACGCACGGGTAACGGCATAGAGTTTCTCGGCTTGCGAAGTATTGGTCTGGAAAAAAGCCGTTGGTGCAATCTCAAAGGTTAAATCCCCGATTTTATCATAGATTTTGCCGGAGCCATAGATGATATGCTGGCTTTCGCCATAGGCCGTTTGGGCAAGCCCTGTATTGCACGTATTAACGAAGGTGGTAATTTCCGGAAACTGGTCCTGAAAAAACGTAGCCAGCAGGTACATTCGTTCTGGTAGGTAGCCATAGGTGACAAGATTCACCATCAGGTCTTGGGTATGCCACGCCTGACGAATGACCACATGGCGTAAAAAGCCGTTTTGCTTCCGTGTATCCCAGGCCAACCATTGTTCTTGTTTGGCAAATTGGCGGATACCGTTCACAATGCGAGCACTTAACTCGGATTGTAGGTAGCACATTTCCAAGTCTAAAACCTTGTCGAAGCGGCCAGGTGCATGAAGCCCCAAAGCAAAGTTTCGGTCTATCACTTGGCCTTCTGCGATTTCGGCATCTGTAAACCACCGTTGTGTCGAGAAAGAAAATTCCATTTTATTCCGATAGAACGTTGGGTTTTCCATCCCAATGGTGGGCTGCACCGCGATGTCCTGAAATCCACCTGTATAGGCCAGGGCATCTGCTACACTTTCACGTTTAGCGGTTAGTTGGTGTTCGTAGGCCACATGTTGCCATTTGCACCCGCCACACGTGCCAAAGTAAGAGCAAACTGGAGAAACTCGGAGTGGGCTGGGGGAAAGGATTTCTAGGAGGATGGCCTCAGCGTAGTTTTTCTTGACCTTGGTGGTCCGGACCCGAACGACATCGCCCGGAGCAGCACCTTTAAAAAAGATCACATAGCCATTCACTTTGGCCAAAACCTTGCCTTGATCTGCGAATCGCTCGACTGTGAGCGACCATTCTTCGTTCTTTTTCATTATGTAGCCGTGCATACCTTGTTGTCGTAGCAAAATAAAGAAAGGTAAAAGTCCACTGATTGATGCTTATTACCAACAACTGGGCCTTTTACCTGTGATCATCGAACACATTGTTAGGTCTATATTAAGCCAATCACAAGATGCGGACAAGGAAAAGGCTTGTTTTTCATGTGATTCGTTCGGATAATTATTTAGCTGTTCGCAGATCATTCGCTTTGATGGCAAATGCCCAGCGGGTTTTGCCGTCGCTGTCAATGGTCTTCAAAGTCAGGGTACGATCGGTTCTGGGGCCAGAGAACTCCAGCAGGCCAAAATTATTTTCTTTTAGCAAGGTGTTCTCAATGATTTGTGCATCCAGTTCTTTGCTAACAGGTTGGGAAATCCCAGCGGTAATGGAGGAGGATGTAAAATCGTAGAGGGTATATAGCCCAGGTATTTCTTTTTTGCGGAGTACGGTATGGTGGCGGTCGCCTGTGAGGAATAGCAGGCCATTGATTTTCCGGCGTTGCAATGCTTCCAGAAAGGCACGTCGTTCTACACCATAGGTGGCAAAGTTTTCAAAAATAGCGGCGTCGTTCAATATCTGCCCTCCACTCATCACGATTTTAAACGTGGCATTGCTGCTGGAAAGGGCGTCGAGCAGCCAGTCTAATTGCGCTTTACCGAACATGGTTTTGTTGGTACTGTCTGGATGGCGGTTGGGGCTTCGGTGAAAGCGGTTGTCTAGGAGGAAAAAGTCGGCATCGCCCCAAGAAAACTGCTGAAACACACCTGGAGTTTCGCGGAGTCCGTACGCCGGATTGATCCAGTATTGTTTGAAGAGGTCTAATGCGGCATCTTTCAGGATGTAGCTTCGGTCAGCATCGTTTGGGCCATAGTCGTGGTCGTCCCATGTGGCATAGTGGTGTATATTGCCGAGTATGGGCTGGATTTCGGCCTGTTGCCGCCACGCATTGTAGCGATAAGCCATCATTTTGGGACTGTCCCAATCTACTTCTCGAAAATAGACATTGTCGCCTCCCCAGAGCATAAGGTCGGGCTTGGTTTGTGCGATGGCTTTGTAAATTTTCTTGTCTCCGCCATACGCACGACCGGGGCGGTCGTAGGGGGGATCGTTGGTATAGTCGCACGAACCAAATGCCACCGAGAATGCAGGCGGATCGGTTCGCCATTGCCAGAGTGGGTTGGTTTTGAACGCCAAGGGCATGGGGCGCGGAACAACTTTTCCATCCACCAAGACCTCGTACTCATACGTTGTTCCTGGTTCTAAATAAGAAGCATAAAGATGGGCAATAAATTCTTTTTCGGCATTAGTTTTGACTATAGGCGTGGTTTTTTTTGCGGTAGGTTGGTTTTGTGGCCAATATCTTATCTGTACCACTGCTGGACGTGTGGTTTGAACCCAAATGGCTACTTCGCGCATGGCACTATAACCCAGCATGGGGCCTGCGGCAACAGGGCTTGCTGTTACCGCCTTTTTTGCTGCTGGTTGGGCCTTCAATATATGGTTAGGCCCCAACGCTGCTACACAGAGGTATAAACAAAGGGAATAAAAAACTGTTTTCATTATGATTGAGGTTGAATGGAAGCAGAGCAAGGGTTCTGTAATCTAACACACCTTGCGGGAGAAGCCAAAACTAAATTCCATACCAGAGCAATGGTATTGCCTCATTTTCTCGTGTCTATGAAGTACTCATCCGATAAAACGAATGCGAAAAAGATGGGTCTGAAAGCCTGTGGAAGTGAAGAGTAGGCGTTTTAAGGGACTCTGTTTGCTTTTGTTCACTCGGCCAGCGTCAGTATGGCTGCCTTATTAAACGCATGATTTAATCGTGTATTTCAAGTTGAGGTCACTACGCAAAACAATAGGCAATTATCACGCAACCAGCGAGTGATCTTCGGAAGGAATGGGTGTGGTCGTTTTAGTCAACCGCAAAAAAATAAGGTATGTGATCACCAAGCACCCTGTGGACAGGAGGCCCACAACCGGATAATGCGCCAAATGCCCGTTTGCGTGTCGTATGATAATGGCCCCGGAAAGAAGTGTCGCCGATGCCGTTGCGAGGTTCTGAACCGCCGAGAGCAAACTCATAAACCGTCCTCGTTCGTGCGTGGAAACCAAGCCTGTTACCGTGGCTTGTGCGGGAATATACCGCCCACCTGCAATTACAAAAAAACCTACAGCAAGCACTAGAACCCAAAACAAGGGCGTCTTGCCTAAGTTCGTGACCACCAGCATCGGAAGAATAGAGAGAAAAATGAAAATAGTAAAAATGCGTGACTTACCATATCGGTCTGCCATCTTTCCGATAATTGGCCCGGTGAGTACGCTTGCTAATCCACCTACCACATAAATGTAGCTGATTTCTTGCTCGGTTAAACCCACATTCGAAATCATGGTGGGGGCAATAAATGGAACCACTAAAAAGTGTGAGAGGCTTAGTGAAAACATGAACATCAACCCTAACCGTTGTCGTGGATTGGCCCAAGCATTCGCAAAGCCAGCCAGAGGATGGGCATGAACTCGTGCAAGTTGTACATGTCCTGACATTGGCGGGATTTGTATGTATAGAAATAAAAGTATGGGAAGCCCCAATATTCCCAAGGCCCAAAACGGTGCATGCCACGAATATGCTGCTGCCAGTAATAAGCCTAACGGAACGCCTGCAATGGAGGCCAGTGAAAAAGAAGCGGTAACAATGCCCATGGCATGGCCGCGACGCTCTTCCGGGATCACATCACCAACAATGGCCAGTACCAGCGAGGCCAGTATTCCGCCAAACGCGCCCGTCAATATGCGGGCCGCCAGCAGCAAAGCATAGGTTGGAGCGATCGCACATGCCAGTGTACCCGTTAGAAAACCCACATACAAGAGCAAAAGAGCGGTTTTTCGGTCGAAGCGATCCAGCCAAAGTGTGCCAATCAAGCCAGAGACAAAAGCACTCAGGGTATAAGCACTCACCAACATGCTAAATGCCTGTGGCCCCACTTTAAAATGGTGCATCAACTGATCCCCCAGAGGCATCATAATCATGAAGTCCACAATGTGCATTAGATTGACCGTAGAAAGGGTCAATAATAGAAACAGCTCTTTTCGCGACATAACGCTTTTTAGGAAAACACCGTTGTTCCGGTATAAAATGTGTTTCCGGAAACAAAAACTCCTCCAACCAGTACCGTGTCGTCATGTTCCCACTTCAAAGCAAGTCTGCACAGGTGCCCAGAGTGATGTATAAGGTCGTTTTTCCGAATTTCCTACCTTGCGTCAGGAATATTTTTCGCCTATACTTCCTCTCGTTCTGAGCAGATTAACGTTCCTCTCTCCTCTTTTCTATGCGCAGATATGATAAATCGGGTTTATAATATTTTTTGCTTTGTTGTAAGTGTGTTTTTTGTGTCTGCTACGGCGCATGCCCAAGTTTCCTTTCAGTACCGTGTCATCAACGACTGGGGAAGCGGTTATACCGCTGAAATTGTGGTCCAAAATAACGGAACAGCGGCTATACAAGGCTGGACGCTGGGGTTTGACCTTGCTGGAACAATGGTAAACCTATGGAATGGCCAATGGTCGCAATCCGGAAATCGTTTTACCGTGCGCGATGCAGGTTGGAATAGCCAAATCAATGCCAGCGGAAGTGTCCTCGTTGGATTTCAGGTAAGCTATACGGGTGGTGTTAGGCCCGATCCTACAGCCTGTACGTTTAATGGTGCAAACTGCACGTTCAATGGCACTCAACCAGCCTTACCGACTGTCAGGCTAACGGCTCCGGTGAGCGGTGCAACGGTTTCTGGAACGGTTGTACTTACTGCTACCACTACGGGTGAGGGTGCACAAGGTGTTACGTTTTTCGCAAATAATACCGCCATCGGGCCAGAGGACACTTCTGCCCCATACGAGGTACAGTGGAATACCACGATGGTGTCGGACGGTATATATGCCCTAAAGGCGAATTCTCGAACAACTAATGGCACGGTCTCTGCCTCCGAAATAAATGTAACCGTTCGCAACCAAGTAACAGACCCACCCCCTGTAACCGCTGGTTTTTTAAGCGTTTCCGGTAAAGATATTATAGATGCCAATAACCAAATCGTCCGACTGACGGGCATCAATTGGTTTGGCTTCGAGACAAGCAATTCCGCCCCACATGGCCTTTGGTCGCGAGACTATCGGAGTATGCTTAAGCAAATCAAGAGTTTGGGCTTCAATACCTTGCGTTTGCCGTGGGGAAACCACATTCTTAAAGCAGACGCATCAGCGAGTGGCATCACGTTTTCTGGAGCCGATGCCTATGATGGCACGTCTCCGATGAATGCACCGCTACAAGGCAAGTCCCCTCTACAAATTTTGGATTTAATCATCGAAGAAGCTGGAAGACAAGGACTCAGGGTGATCTTAGACAACCATTCCCGAAAAGCAGATAACTTCATGAACGAAGACCTTTGGTATCTTTCGGATTTTTCGGAGGCGCAATGGATTGCGGATTGGGTGGCGCTGGCGAACCGCTATCGGAACAACACAACCGTGGTTGGCTTCGACTTAGACAACGAGCCACATGGTAGCGCCACTTGGGGCAATAGCAATCCCGCAACCGATTGGAACAAGGCCGCCGAGCGGGCCGCTGCCGCCATCTTGGCTGTTCACCCAGACTTGTTAATGATCGTAGAAGGGGTTCAGAACCATAATGGATCCTATTGGTGGGGAGGAAACCTCGAAGGTGCAAAAAATTTCCCGCTCAATATAAATGCCGCCAAATTGGTGTATTCTCCGCACGACTATGGGCCAGAGGTTTATGCACAAACCTGGTTTAATGAAGCAACCTTCCCCCAAAATATGACGGCCATCTGGGATCAACGTTGGGGCTTTTTGTTCAAAGAAAACCGTGCACCCATTTTACTTGGCGAGTTTGGGATCAAAGAAGAAAATGCCTATGGCGGGAAAGCCTTGCAATGGATCAAAGCGGTCTTGGCCTATATGGGCGGAACCCAGTCGTGGACCTACTGGACGTGGAACCCCAATTCCGGTGATACAGGGGGGATCCTTAAAGACGATTGGGTCTCGGTACACAATTGGAAAATGGACTTATTAAGGCCCTATTTGGCGGCACCTATCACCGCTACGCCCCTACAGGGACCACCTAAGCCACCAACGGCCAACGAAATGCTCTTATTCCCCAATCCGGCCCAAACCCAAACCCGCATTCGGTTTACGGCCAATGCATCAGAGAACATACAAGTGGTACTGTACAACCTTTTGGGACAAGAAGTGAAAATCCTATTCAGTGGGTTTATGACCGCACAACAAGTGATCGAACTCCCTGTTTCGGTGCAAAAATTAGCGGCGGGGCCTTACTGGATCCGCGTTCAAAACAATAACCAAACCATTTATACCAAACGGTTGACGGTAACCCGATGATCCCTCGTAGTGCGCATGGCTTTTCGTGTGGCCAATCATACAAAGGGGCTTATGCTGCATTGCCATACTCAATTTATCCCACAGGATTGTTTAGATGTTAGGGTTAGACCTCTTTCGATGTTGCGGAAAAACTTTTCATGTTGAGAAAAGAACCTTTTGTACCCGTAATTGGAAGGTGATTTTGTGGGCGATTACCGCCCATATTTTGTAGCGTTAAAAAGCTGAATTAGGTGTGTGGTATGCTCGGTGAGTAGTTTCGCCGTTTGGTTCAGTGCTTCCTCCAGTTGCATAGGATGCGATAAGACAGAAGCGGCATACGTTAGACCAAGGGCCTGCGTTTCTTCTGGCAACAGGGCCAAGGTTCCGCATAATGCAATTGCCGGAACACCGTGTTTTTGTGCTTCTTCTGCCAAACGTCCTACAACCTTGCCGGTAGCAGATTGGGTATCTAATTTGCCTTCACCTGTTATAAGTAAGTCTATGTGAGAGAAGTGACCTGTTATACCGGAGTGCTGCATTAGTAGTTCTGTTCCGGACTGTAACCGCGCACCACAAAAGACCTGCAATCCAAAGCCAAGTCCTCCTGCAGCTCCACTTCCGGGTAGGAAAGCCGTTTTATCGCTTCCAAAACCAAACTGTACGAGCCTGTTTGCAAGGTTGCGTAACCCCGAATCAAGTTGTATTACGGCTTCCGGCGAGGCCCCTTTTTGAGGCGCATATTCCTGTGCGGCACCATTTTTTCCAAAAAGCGGATTGGAGACATCGCAGGCCACCACCATATCTATTATACGCAGGGTTGGAGGTACATTTACCGCGCTCACTTGGGCAATATGAGGGAGTGCAGCACCAGAGGGCGCGAGTAGGTTTCCGGACTTGTCGCGGAATTCCCATCCCAAGGCAACCGCAACCCCCATTCCTCCGTCGCAGGTAGCGCTTCCGCCGATGCCCACCACCAGTCGTTTAGCTCCTGCTTCAATGGCATGCCGAATCAGCAAGCCCGTCCCCAAAGTGGAAGTATGTAATGGATTTTGTTCTTTGGGTGCGAGGAGCAACAAGCCAGAAGCCTGCGCCATCTCGATATATGCCGTACCTTCCGGTTCTAAAAGCCCATAGGTGGCAATGACCTCACGCATCAAAGGATCTGGAACACGAACCTTTTTCCGTACTCCTCGTGTTTGTTTTAACAATAAATCCAGTGTTCCTTCGCCGCCATCCGCCATAGAAAAAACAAGGGTTTCTGCATCAGGAAGCGCCCTTTTCACCCCAATTTGGATGGCGTTTGCTACTTCGGGTGCTGTAAGAGCGCCTTTGAATTTGTCGGGAGCAATAAGTACTTTCATGTTTAACCCCACCAGAATGAGGTACTGCATAGGTGAAAAGGAAATGATGACTGTAATGTAGAAAACAGATTATGTACCCCATCGCGTGAGCATGGAAGGGGTAATTACCCGTCCACCAAGGACAACCCTGAGGATTGTCGTGCAAAAACAGGCCTCATATGGTTTGAGTGATTTGAAAAACAGCAGAAGCCCTTGTCTGGTATGACCAAGGGCTTCTCTACAAAGGAAAAGGGTTAATAAGCCACCGTCAAGCGTATGGTGCGGGTACGCCCATTCACTTCGGGTTGGTACATGGCTTCTGCGGAGGCTGGCGGGTACGTAAAAGTACCGAGCGAAGTAGCACGCGCCGCATACGAATATGTGTGTTCACCACCGCCCAAATAATCGGCAAAGAGCAAGACACGGTCGTCTCGGATCTCGGTATGGTTAAACGATCCCCACCATCGGTCTTGTCCGGTGGTTGTAGTTGCAGCCGCCGAAGTCGTGACAAAGGCCGCATTTAGGGCTTCGAGACCAGCGGGCAAAGCGTCATCTACAACCACATAATTTCGCGTAGCATTGGACTGGATGCGGAGGGTCACTTTCACCAACTCGCCCGGCTTCAGTCTGATATTCCCGTTTGCATCTGGGGCAACTACGCCTACGGGCTGTCCTCGGTCGTTTAGCCGCTCTATGGTTCGGTTAACGGTCAGGCCATTCGAGGCCGCCGGAAGCGGTTGGGTGGTATAGGCTTCCATCAATAGGGAGTAGAACAAGCGTCCAGAGCCGGATTTGTTCACCTGAACCGGAACTGTTTGGTTGCTGCCAAAGCCGCCCAATGCACGGGATTGCTCGGCCACATTTAGGGTACGGCCGCTAAATGTTTGACGGATCAGCGATTGGCCTGCCAATTTAACCTCTGCCGAGAAGTTGGGTGCATCCTTCTCGAATGCCTTAAAGTATTTGGCCAATGCTTCTACAACAGCCACATTGTCTTGCGTAGAAGCCCACCATCCTTGTTTGCGGTTTTGCATCAGATAGCGAATCATCTTCTCGGCCACTTGCCGAGTTCCGTCCGATGGATCCATCTCAATCAGTGTGATAAGACCGAGCGCGGTAGAGCGGGCATTACTCGCAAAGAGCCATCCCCACGCATTATCGGTAGGTGCGGTGATATAAGCCGAAGTGGCTTCCATGCGGATATTGCCTCGAACCTTGTTGAGCAAGGCCCATTTGTATTTATTCAGGCCGCTATCTTGCGAAAGGTGAAGCGCACGAACGAGATGGCTCATCCCATCTGCCGAAAGCCCCGATTTTCCGGTATTTGCTTGCTCTGCCAATGTGTAAAGTTCGCCGGAAAGGACTTTACCATTACGCGCAAGGGCATAGAGCATCATGGCACGGGTGTCGGGCCAGATGGAAGTGGGGTAGTATTCCGGCTTGCGCTCGCTGTTTCGGACGTACTCCGAGAGGGTGGTTGTTGCGCCATTCACCATGTCTGGTTGCACGGCATAGCCCGCTTCTTGTGCTTCTTTCATGGCGAGTAGGGCATATGCCGTTACATACGGATTGAGTTCGCGGTCTCCGGCCCAGAGCGAGAAGCCATCACCCACCCAGTAATCGCGCAGGTTATTCACCCATTGCGTGGTAACTGTTTGGGCGTCATTTCCTTTTAGGGCCTTTAGGTCGAAGGCGGCCAATACGTCTTTCCCCAGTAGGAGCGGACGAATGCGCGAAGTACGTTGTTCCAAGCAGCCGTATGGGTACTCGAAGAGGTATTGTGTTGCACCATCTAAGCCTACCAAAGCGGTACTGGAGAGGCGGGTGCGTATGGTTCCAGAACTAAAGGCGGCGGGCGTTTGAAAGGCCTCCTGCGCGGCTCCGTCGGTGGAGGCAAACGTTCCAAAAGCCAGTTTAACGGATGGCTGCTGGAGGCTGAGCTGGCTTTGGAAGGCATCTTTTTCATTGCCCAGTGAAGCGCGGAAGGTCAGTTTTCCGTTTCCGGTTTGAGTGGTCTTCCAGGCAAAACGCACTTCTTTGGTTTCTCCATTTTTCAGATAGACCGATTGGGTGGAGGAGCCTGTGAGTTGTAAGCCACTTTCACCAAAGGCCGTTACGGTGGCATTTCCATCTTTTCCGGTGGTATTGGTTACGAGGACACCTGCCTCGAACTGGTCGTTCAGACGGGCAAAACGTGGCAGGGCTGGGACCAAGACTAATGGCTTGCTGACAACTACGTCCTCCGAACCCATTCCAAACCGGTGGTTTTGGGTAAGTGCAACAGCCATAAGCCTGAAGGTGGTGAGGCTTTCCGGGAGCTTAAACTTAATGGTGGCCCGTCCGGAGCCATCTGTCCGGATTTTGGGATTCCAGTAGGCTTGTGGCCGAAAGTCGCGCCGTACATCACCCCCATTTCCGCCACCACCACCCACATCTTCCTCTTTGTCGCCATAATCGCGCTGGAGCAATAGAATGCTACGGGTATCGGAGGTGCGGACTTGTAGGTCTCGTGCGCCATAAAAATTCTCAAACGGATCTGGTAACTTATAATCGAGCAGGTTCAACACACCCGCATCTGCTGCCGAAAAAGCAATTTCGCCCGGTACGCCAGACCCATTTGCATCGGTCACTTTTAGGTTTACGGTTACTTCCTCTCCAGGCTTAAACGTTTTTGCGGTGGGCTGGACCTCCACTTTCAGGTGTCGAAGTCCAGGATCCACATTTAGTTGTATATAGCCAATTTTAAAACTCGGTGCGCCCACGTCGTTTCGGTTTGTTGGTGCGGCTGTTCGTCCGGAGAAGAGCATCACACTTACAAAGGCATTCGGAAGATGGTCTTCGTTGAGTGGGATTTCTATCATGGGGGCAGAGCCTGTGAGGGTTTCTACGCGGCTGGATATAATGCCTTCGCGCTCTACGGTGATGAGTGCGGTACAGGTTTCGTAGGGCGATGCAATCATCAGACGGGCGGTTTGCCCTGGTGCATAGGTTTTATGATCGGCCACCACTTCAATCCGGTTGTCGTCTCGGCGCTCCCAGCCCACATACCCGCCTCCACCGGTAGCATAGAAATAGGATTCAGACCGAATTAGGTTTCCTCGTACATCCCTTCCTGTAGCGCGCACCACATAGAACCCGGCTTCGGGTACGTCCAAGTTAAGGCGTTTGGCTTTTCCAGCCTCGGTATTGACCTTTGCGGTTCCTTTGGTGTCTTCGCGCATATTGGTTCGCCAGCGCATCGCGCCATCCACGCCCACTTCACGGACGCTATTATATTCTTGCTTAATGAGTTGTACGTTCACTTCACCTGTCACCGGAAATCCATTGGGATCTACGGTAATAACATCCACCGCAAATGCGGAACTTTTGCCCAATTCAAGGAAGGTGGTTTGTGGCTTTAGTCCCACATAAAAAAGTCCGGGATGTACAATCACCCGCGATCCGCCCATGCTTTCTTGACGTGCAGGGTCGGTTACAGTGGCTTCTAAGGTAAGTTTAACGGGGGTACCAAGGCCATTTCCTTTCAATGGGATTCGGAACTTGGCCATCCCATCTGTTCCCAATGTGAGCGAAGAATCCACCTGCGCCAAAGTCGTATAAAGACTGTTCATCGGGTCATTGCCATAATCCTCATCATAGAGGCCATAGCGTGCCACACCAAACCGATAGTCTTCGTATCCGGGCGGCGTAAACTCCGTTGGTTCCTGATCTACGCGGTATTTCACGGGTTGCCCCACCATTGCTGCACCAAAGAGGTAGCGTCCTGAGATGGTGGCATCATAAAAATCCCCGGCGATATAACCCTTTGCATTTGGGCGGGCAGTTACAGCAAACGTTGCACGTCGGAAGGAATCAATTCGGAATGTCCCGCGCCCTACGTCGTTCTGCTCATATCCATAATAATTGGTCACATTTGTGGTATCGGAAGCTAAAATCGCCCGCATGGAGTATTCCCCTTGGTCGGCGCCAGGCGAGGACATCCAATCGAAATCCAGCGAGCCAAAATCGGAAGGATTGTGCCGTTGGTCATACACCAGGTCGTTTTTCGGGCCATAAATCAAGATGCGGAGGGGTTCTTTAATAAGTTGCCAATCTTTGTCTAACCGTTTCCGGAAAACCCCTTTCAGATGTACTTTTTCCCCAGCACGGTATAAGCCCCGATCCGAGAATATGGAGCCTGCAAAACTTTGTTTTTTAGATGCATAGCCGTAGGAAATATCGAAACGATAAGGCTCAATCCCGTCGTCCATATTACTGGCCGTAAACGCCAGATCGCCGTCTTTTTCTACAATCGCGTATTGGATTGGCTCGTCATAGATTTCTTTTTGTTGGATGCCCAGGCGTGCCCAGCCAGGGCTTAGTACCCGGCCTTGTGCATCAGTTGTACCATTCCATCGGGCATTGTTTTGTGCATCCCGAATGGTCACTTTGGCATTAGGCACGGGTTTGGCGGTTTGTAGTTCCGTTACCATAATCAGGTTTTGGTGCGGGCTAAACTTTCCAGTAACCGCCATATTACTTACCTGCGCCAATGCCGTTGCTGTGCGCTCATCTTCGGGCTTTGGGCCCACTCTAACTTTCATGGCTACGGCCACAACTCCTTTTTTGTTCGATAACACCGAAGATAAATCTAGTGGCGTTGCCCCAATTTGGTTACGAGGCAAGTTGAGTTTGAATTCATTGGTGGCCTCGATCGGTTTGGGTTTTTGCGTTTCATCCACATCATAATACCGCCATTCGTCATAAACCGGAATGAGGGGCACCACTTGGTCTGCCCGAATGCGTTGCATCCCTATTTTTACACTTTGCATATTGACACTACGAATGGGGATGAATGTCCGTTGATTGGACTCGATCACCATCAGGCCGCTTTTCATGTCGGCAAACGGAGTAAAGGCTTTGGTGCGAAAGCGAACCTCGGCATTGCCTAACGTTTGCCCGTGAATATCAGACAAGCCGCGCACGGTGGCTGTATAGTTGGTTTCTGGCAACCATTGCATGGGTAAATTGTGGGACGTGGCCTCTGTATTGTCTCGGGCTTCGATGCCAGCAGGCCAACGAACAGCAGGGTTGAAAGACAGGGCTTTGCGCAATGCGCCAAATTTTACGGGCGTTGAGAAGTTCATTGTTATGCCCCGTGCCGGATCAAATACCGTGTCAGACCCTTCTACAGCATAGTAATTTTGAGAAACTCCCAGAACCGCCAGATCGGGAAAGGTCGTAAACGAGACCGTATGATCAGCTTCCATACCAAGCCCCCCTTCTTTGCCACGCAAACCTTTCGACAAGGTGAGTTGATAAGTGCGGCCCTTCGATAGCGTTTCGCTGGGACGAATGACCAATGTGGAGTCTCCTTTTTTCTCCACACTTACTCCCACCGCGCCCCCGTCCTTCATCTTTAGTGAGACATAATTATTTGCACTTCCTGCGGCCATTTCTTGGTTGAACCGTACAAAGATGGTCGGTTTATTGCTCACCTGATCTGTCCCATCTGTAGGATCCGAGTACACAACATTGGGGCGTGGTGTCTCGAATGTCCATTCAAAATCTTCATTCAACGACTCGCCATTCAGCGCTTTGAGACCTTTCCGAAGCACTACACGGTATGCAGTGGCATTTGGCAGTGGCTTGTCTGGTTGAAATACAAGGGTTTGGGTTCCTTCCCAACGTAGTTTCCCCGATACAGAGGGCGAGACTTGCAATTGATTGGCAGGGATGTTCTCCGCAGATGTCCCCAGTGCCACCATTGGTTTGCTAAAGGAGACCGATATGGCCTGAATGCCCTCCATTTGTTGCATGGTGCCGTAAGGAACCGCTGCAATCATGCTCAGCGGACCATTTACAGAGGGAGTAAATTGCAGGCGATTGCCTGTGTCGAGGGCTATGTCCTTAGCCGACTTGAACCATCCGCCATTTAAGATTGCCGTGTCGTCTTTACAAGCAACAACAAAGAGTAAGGCTAAAAGCGGGATGAGTTTGAGGTAACGCATTGCGATCCAAAATTTGATGATGAGTAGCAAGTAAATAGGTTTTATCAAGATACGCATACAAAGTAGAATACAAACCAACTTGTAGCGCGTTGTCCAAAAAATATTGGACGTTCCCTTATAGCAATTGTACTTAGCCATTATCTGTGCTATACATCAGGTACGTGGTATAAAGGATTGTTTACGCAATTATCAAACGGTCATACACAACCTTGTAGGCAATGTTGTACAAATGGGATCTGTTTATACATGCTATCAACGTGGTTGAGGGGTGCTAAAATTGCGGGCACTTCCGAAATTCCTTTAATCCTAAAACCTATAGGTCTATTCTTGACGTACCTTGTACAAAAACATTAAGATATGAAGTTTGTAGATTATGTGACAATTACTGTCCGAAGTGGGAAGGGTGGAGCGGGAGCAGTTTCTTTTCGACGAGAGCCGCATGTGCCACAAGGTGGGCCTAATGGCGGGAACGGAGGAAAGGGAGGCTCGGTAATTTTGGAGGCCGATCACCACCTTTACACCTTATTAGATTTGCGCTACAATCGGCACCACTTTGCCGATAAGGGCCAGAATGGTAGCAGTAATCTGAAAACCGGAAAAGATGGGCAAGATATGATTTTGCGGGTCCCTTGTGGCACCGTTGCCAAAGACACCGATACAGGTGAGGAATTGGGCGAGGTGATGCATCCCAGCGACCGCTTGGTCTTGGCAAGGGGTGGGCGTGGTGGCAAAGGAAACGACCACTTTAAAACCGCCACCAACCGCACGCCACGCTATGCCCAGCCGGGCGAAGAAGGCGAGGAGCGCAACGTAACTTTAGAACTAAAGGTCTTGGCCGATGTCGGCTTGGTGGGCTTTCCGAATGCCGGAAAAAGTACCCTCATTGCGGCCCTCTCGGCAGCACGACCCAAAATTGCGGATTACCCCTTCACCACGCTCGAACCAAATCTTGGCGTGGTGGCCTATCGCGAATACATGTCCTTTGTCATGGCAGATATTCCGGGAATCATCGAAGGTGCACATGAAGGACGTGGCTTAGGGCTTCGTTTTCTTAAACACATCGAACGAAATGCCGTCCTCCTTTTTATGATTCCTGTGGATACAGAAGACCTTGCACATGCCTACACCATACTTTTGGATGAGATAGCGGCCTTTAATAGTGAACTTTTGGAAAAACCACGTATGCTGGCCCTTACAAAAATTGACTTGCTTTCGACAGAGGAACGTGCAGCATTGGCACTACGGATCCAGGAACTCCCCTCAGAACTCCCTGTATTCCCGATCAGCGCGGTAGCCCATCAGGGATTAGACACCCTAAAAGATGCACTTTGGAGGGCGATACAAACGGCGAAAGGCGTGTAAAAGAAAGAAAATGGTGGCTTTTGAATCTGAAATGATGTACCTTTAACGAAGGTGTTTTCGATGGGCAAACCAAATGTATTACCATTCCGTCATTGTCCTAAATTCTAAAGACTTAGCCCAATAATTTCTGTAAAAACAAGATCATCCAAACCTGTGTTTCCCTTCAATGATATCGAACCTACTCAGGTACACCTATTTGATCAGCCGGCAGACGAAGCCACTGAGCGGCGGGCGGTGATGGCCTTGGCCTTGGTTCCGGGTATCGGGCCAGGGAGGTTGCGTGCCCTCATCGCACACTTTGGGTCGGCGTCGCAAACCTTGCGGGCACCGATACCCGTCCTGATGCGAGTTTCGGGCATTGGTCAACAAACCGCCGAGGCCATCACACGTTGCGATGTTGAAGCGCTTTTAGCAGAACAGGAAAAAAGGGCTTCAATATGCAAGGCCATTCCTTTGTTGTCTTGGGAATCCACTTTCCCTGCCTTACTGCGGGAACTTTATGATCCGCCAGTATTGTTGTGGCATCGGGGGGTGCACCTGCCTTCCGACGAAAAGGCACTTGCCATTGTTGGCACCCGAAAAGCCTCTGATTATGGCAAACGGGTGGCGTACACCTTTGCACAGGAATTGGCGCGTAACGGTTGGACGATTGTGAGTGGCCTCGCCTATGGTATAGACACGGCTGCACATCAAGGTGCAGTGGATGTTGGCGGGAGAACCGTAGCAGTCTTGGGATCAGGGGTGGACGTGATTTATCCGGCAGCCAATACCCGATTGGTGGCACAAATTTTGGAAAATGGTGCCATTTTTTCTGAACTTCCGATGGGAACCAAGCCTGATGCTATCAACTTTCCGCGCCGAAACCGCATTATCAGCGGCTTATCGCGGGGTGTTTTGGTCGCCGAGGCGGCTGCAAAAGGGGGGGCCCTCATTACTGCCCACATGGCGATGGAGCAGAATCGGGAAGTTTTTACGGTTCCCTGCTCCATTTTTAGCACGCATGGTAAAGGCAATCATGAACTTGTACGAAAAAACATTGCGAGGTTGGTGACCACCGTAGATGAATTATTAGAAGAACTGGAGGGTTTTGGAACCACCATGGTTTCTGCTGTAAATTCCGAAGAAACATGGGCGGAACTCAATGCGCTGGAGCGTATCTTGTTGGAAAACCTTTCTGCCGAGCCTACACACATAGACAAACTGTGCGTGCAAGCCCATGTGGATGCCTCGGCAGCATTGGTGTATTTGCTTAATTTAGAATTCAAAGGCCTTGTTCGACAAATGGCGGGCAAGATGTTTTATCGGACCTGACGGATGAACCGTCAATCAATTTACGTAATACAGATGTATCAGAATCGGGAAGAACTTACGCAAGTTTGTGTCAACTTTCTGACCACACAGACTGCGAACGCCAAAGTGATTGAGACACACGCTGCGGACGATCACCATGTATGGATGGCCATTTCGGGCATGGATGGGTACTTTGTGGTACTCGCCGAAAGTCATGGAGATGCCACCGATCCACAGCCCGACCCTGAAGCCGGCTTAAGGTGGTTGCAGGAGACCGAGGCGATCCGCCATGCAGCCGCTTATGCCCTGTCTAAGGGTGGATTTCTTCGCTACCAACTTTTGGGCGTCTCGGAAGACGAAAACAGCCAGGTGGTGGTGCAAGGCATCGGACAATCACCCAAAATTGAGTGGGAACGTGTGTTTTCCAATATGAGCGACGTTTATACCGAGCTGCATACTGCCATCGAAGCGCTTGCAGGGCAAATCGAAGCCACCGATAACTTGCGCGATATGGTAGGGCATGTAAAAGACCTTCGCGACAAACTCAAGCTGGCTACTGTTCAGAAAGACCAACGCGATAAGCTATTCGACCTCCTGAATCAAACCAGTGATCTGCTTCGGGTAAAATTAGACGCCGAGCGAGCTGAACTAAGCGAGACCTCGCAGGCTACCTACGATCAATTCCAGCCGAAGGTAGATGCTTGGACCGAAAAGGCCGATACGGTGGAGGAATTCAAAAACAGCCGCGAAGAATTGGTCGCTCTCCAAAAAGAGGTTCGCGAAGCCCGTATGTTACGCGAACATCGCAATACCCTTTTAGACAAGTTAGACCTTGCCTTTAAAGTCTTGCGTAAACGGCAGCAAGCTGATTGGAATGCCTTTGAGACCGAGTGTGAGGCGAATTATAGTAGCCTCGCCCCACGTTTTGAAGCCATTACGGCTGCTATCGAAACCGCCACCGAGTTCCGTCCGATCCGAGACCAACTGATTGAACTCCAGCGCGAAGTTCGGGAGGTGAAGTTGTTCCGCGATAAGCGCAAAGCCTTCTTCGACCGTCTCGACGAGTTGTTCGAGCAAATCCGCGTGAAAGTGGAGGAGGAAAAATCGCACTACGACGAAAAAGCCGAGGCCAACATGGCCCAGTGTCAAACGTGGGTGGATGAAGTGCTTCAGATTGTAAACAATACGGCTGAGGGCGATGATTATCAGGCCGCAAAAAAACGGGTGAAGGAGCTGACACAGGAAGTCTTTAACATTCAGCCGTTGCGGATGAAACAAAAACGCGCATTCATCAATGCTATTAAAGAAGCCGAAGACCGCCTTTATACCAATGCACGTGCTTTTTATGAGAAAATGAAACTGGAGCGTGAGGCCCGAAACCGAGACCGCGAAACCCGCGACCGAAACTATAAACAACGCCTAAGCGACAAAATATCGCGGAAGGAAGATGCCATATCGCGTATTGAGAATAACATTGAGATGGACCGCAAATACCTCGAAGACATCGAAACCAAACTCGAATTTGTGTTCAAAGGAAAAAATGTCGGCGAATTGCGCGCCACCTATGAACATAAAATGGAAGAGATCAAAAAGCGAATCGAGGAAAATAAACGAAAAATAAAAGATATTCGTAAAGAAGTCTCTGAACTAAGGCAACCCCCCAAAGATGAGGCTGCCGCAGATGAACAACCGGAAAATACCGAACCATCCTGATACACAAGCCTCTCAATTCATCGTTGAGAGGCTTAATTTTTTTGATATGAACCTTCCTAAACTCCGAAGCCTGTTTCCCCATACCGCGCATACCATCTACCTGAACCATGCCGCAACCTCGCCTCTGAGTACCCGCGTGACAGATGCCCTACATAAGTGGATGACCGAACGACAGGAAACAAGGATAGACAATTACGTACCATTTATGGACACGATTTTGGATGTCCGACGTCAACTTGCAGGTATGCTCTCCGCACCCTTGGAAGCGGTGGATGTCTGCCCGAATGTCTCAACCGCTCTCAACTGGGTGGCACAAGGAATTGTCTGGAAGCCTGGTGATAGGATTGCCCTGCCAGCTTGCGAATTTCCGGCCAATGTCTGGCCCTTCCTGCATTTGCGCGAACGCGGGGTGGAAATAGATTTTATTCCGCATACCGACGGGGTGTTTACACTACAAGACGTAGAAGCCGCACTTACACCGCGTACCCGGCTCTTATCGGTGAGTTGGGTGCAATTCCTTTCTGGATTCAGAGCACCGCTGGCCGAGATTGGCAAACGTACCCGTGAACGGGGCGTCTGGTTTCTGGTGGATGCCATCCAAGGCTTTGGCGCATTGGATTTTGGAGATGTAGAAGCCCAAGGCGTGGACTTTGCCGCAGGAAGTGCCCATAAATGGATAATGGCCGATCAAGGCATTGGTTGGTGTTATATGTCTCATCGCCTGATGGAAGCACTACATCCACCCATGGCGGGTTGGCTTTCTGGTGTAGTGGATTGGGACAACTTCTTTGATTATCGTTTTAATTGGCATACCGATCTGACGCGCTACCGACTTGGGACGATGAACAATGCTGGAATCGCCACCATGAAAGCCGCTTTGTCGGTGTATTTAGAATGTGGGCGCCAATGGTGTAACCAGCACGTTTTAAACAATGCGGCCTATTTGGCCATGCATCTCGAAAAGATTGGCTTGCAGCGTTATGGCTCACCCGATCCCGCTCATGCCTCTGGTATTGTCACGTTCCGGCACCCAGACCCCGAAATCGTTTATGAGCAGTTACAAAAAAAACACATTGAAATTTCGGTTCGTAACCGCTTGTTAAGATTTGCCCCTACCTATTATAATACGCTGGAAGAATTAGACCATACAATTGATGTGATCAAAAACCTTTAGAATCAAATTTACACACAACAAAAGGCACGAGACATCCACCCTATATTTCATCCCGTGCCTTTTGCCTTCTATGCAGGCCTTGCATATATGATTTGGCGAAAAGACGGCTGGCATTCCCAAAAGGTTACAAGGGTTTTTATCGTATTCGGACTTTATGGTTTTTTCTTAAAGTATCTGTTTATGCCCTGTTTAGACCGGACGTAACCTTAATTTAATGCCAAGATTTTGCGCAATTGACATACCTGCCAGAGAAAACACACTACCTTCATGGCTATGGGGTCTCTGCCAATAAGTGAACCATATGGGGGTTCACAATCTTTAGACCTCATTAGCCCAATAGAAAACCCAAACATCATAAACCCAAAGGAGGAAAACGCATATGCGAACACCTTTTAAAACTTGGTCGTGGTGGATGTCCCTCGTGGTCTTGCTCGCAACTGCCCTCACCGCAGAAGCACAAGTAACGACGGCCACCATTGTAGGCCAAGTAACCGATAGTCAGGGACAGCCGCTACCGGGCGCAACTGTTGTAGCAATACACGTCCCGTCTGGTACAAAGTATGGAACTGTAAGTAATTCCGCTGGACGCTACACCCTATTGGGAGTACGTGTAGGGGGGCCATTTACTGTTTCTGCAACCTTTGTTGGATACGTTAGTCAGAACAAGGAAAATGTAAGTACAAGTTTAGGGACCTCTTCAACGGTCAGTTTTTCACTTTCAGATCAAAGTACCGATCTCGGTGGCGTAGAAATATCTGCCAATAGAAATGACATTTTCTCGGCAGACCGTACTGGCGCTGCAACCACCATTGACAAGCAGGCGATTCAAGCCCTTCCGACACTGGGTAGCCGCGCTATTGAAGACTTCACCAAGTACAATCCTCAAGGCAATGGACGCTCTTTTGGTGGTCAAGACTCTCGGCTGAATAACTTTACCATTGATGGTTCGCAGTTTAACAATGGATTCGGATTGGGAAGTGGTACACCTGCAGGTAGTCGGACCAACTCTACCGCTATTTCTTTGGATGCCATCGAAGAAATTCAAGTAGCCGTTGCCCCTTTCGACGTTCGCCAATCTGGGTTTGTGGGTGCTGGTATGAATGCCGTCACCCGCTCTGGTAACAACGATTTCTCATCTTCTCTGTATTATAACTTCCGCGACAACTCGAAGATATTTGTTGGTAGGACCGCACATGGTTTACCTGTTGCAGTTGGGAAGTTTAATGAAGATGTTGCGGGAATCCGCTTGGGTGGCCCCATCATGAAGGATAAATTATTTTTCTTTGTGAATGGTGAATTCCAACGCCGTGTACAGCCTGCCCATAGTTTTGTGGCAACGGGTTCTTCAAACGCTGGTACTGCTACCCGTGTGACCACTACCGATCTCGACAAGGTATCGGCATTGGTTAAGAGTAAATACGGATACGAAACAGGGCCTTACGAGTTATACGACGACCCCACCAACTCTGACAAATTCCTCGCACGTTTAGACTATAACCTGAATACGAACAACAAGCTGACCCTTCGGTACACCTTCCATAATTCTAAAGATTATGTAAACATCAGCAATAGCTCTTCAGCAGGAAACGGTAACCGTATTACCGCGAACTCGATGTCTTTCCAGAACTCAGGTTATTTCATCCAAGACAATACACGTTCAATTGTTGCAGAATTGAACTCAACTTTTGGCGGGAAATATGCCAATAACTTTTTGGTAGGATACGACAAACAAATTGAGGATCGGGCTTATGCGGGTGATATCTTTCCAACGGTGGATATTCTGAACAACAATAGTACATATATTTCAGTTGGTTTTGATCCTTTTACGCCTGATAATAAATTGAATTACGGTACATTCCACATTACCAACAACTTCACAATCTTCTCAGGCAAGCATTTATTTACGCTTGGTGCAAACTACGAGAATTACAAGTCTAATAACTTGTTCTTCCCTGCATCTCATGGTGTGTGGATCTACAATTCCCTTTCCGATTTCGAGAAAGCAGTAAACGGAGACCAAACTGTTTCCGCACGTCGTTTCCAATACCGTTATTCAGCACTCCCCAATGGCGAGTCGCCCTTACAAGTGTTGAAAGTGAACAAAGTGGATGTATATGGCCAAGATGAATACCAAGTAAACTCTAACTTGAAGGTTTCTCTTGGAATACGTGGTTCTGCAATTATGTTTGGTGATACTGCTTTGGAAAACCCCGCCATTAGTGCTCAAACCTATAAAGACATTACTGGAAGTGCCTACAAAATCAACACCGGACAAATGCCCGAAACCAAAATCCTTTGGGAGCCTCGTTTGGGTTTCAACTATGATGTAACAGGCAATAAAAAAACGCAACTACGGGGTGGTTCTGGTATCTTTACGGGGCGTCCACCTTATGTGTGGATCTCTAACCAAATTGGGAATAACGGCATCCTGACAGGTTTTATTGATGAAGCGAATACTACAAAGTACCCCTTTACGAATGATCCGTCTGTTTATCGTCCGGCTAATCCAACATTGCCTTCTACTTTTGATATTGCAGCCACTGATTCGGACTATCGCTTCCCACAAGTTTGGAAGTCTAACCTCGCGTTAGATCAAAAACTACCACTTGGCCTCATTGGTTCGGTAGAAGTATTGTACAACAAGTTCCTGAATGCGGTATTATACTTTGATGCCAACCTTGAACCCGCAACCGGAACATTCTCTGGACCAGACAACCGTCCACGTTTCCCTGGTTCAGGCGCTTCAAACGTCAATAACGCTGTTCGGATAAATGACAATATTTCGCGGGCGGCTGTTATGACCAATACCAACGAAGGTGATAACTATATGTTTACCTTGAAATTGGAAAAACCATGGACGAAAGGCTTCTATGCAATGGTGGCTTATACCAATAGCCGATCCCGCGATGTTATGACGGCGGGTTCTATTGCTTCCGGTTCTTGGACAGGAGCGCGTAGTGTAAATGGCAACAACCAACTTCCACTTACCATTGGTGATTTCGACATTCCTCACCGGATTGTGGGCGCACTCAGCTACCGTCAAGACTGGGGAAGTATTGCGTCCACCCAAATCTCGCTTGGTTATGTAGGGGGAACAGGGGCCAGTCGTTATTCTTATACCATTAATGGCGATATGAACGGCGATGGGGTTTCTGGAAACGACCTCCTTTTCGTCCCCAACAAAGCCAGTGACCTCACGTTTGTCAATGCCACGTATTCAGGTGTAACTTATACACCGGCCCAGCAAGCCGAAGCCTTTGACAAATTCATTGACCAAGACCCATATCTCAAGAACCGTCGCGGCATGTATGCTGAACGGAATGGTGGTGTTTTACCGTGGTTGGATCAGTTCGACCTCTCGCTTGTACATGATATGCACTTTAAAGTGAGCGGAAAACGCAATACATTACAACTACGGTTCGATGTTCAGAACGTGGGGAACCTTTTGAACAGTGATTGGGGTGTAGGGCAATTTGTGAACAATATCTCTCCGTTGGTATCAGCGGGTGTAAACGCACAAGGTGTGCCGACCTATCGTTTGAATACCCAAACAGACCGCAGTTTAGATGCAAACGGTGCGATTGTGAGTACCACCAGATTACTCCAGAATACCTTCCAGTACCGGAACAGTCCAACAGACGTTTGGAATGCTCAGTTTGGCATCCGCTATATCTTTAACTAAGACTTAGGTCCCTATAACCTATTCTCTCTATTAAAAGCGACCTCAATGACCTGGGTCGCTTTTTTATGCTCCAGTGCATGAATAAAATATGAACCTCTTGATAAGAATGGCTTGATACCATCCTGTAGGTTCAAAAGTGCTTTACTTTTATAACGTTATTTACTCAGTCCAAAACTCCACCCACGAATGTAAGGAGGAAACTTAATGAAACATTTTAAACAACCTTTAGGATGGTGGATGTCCCTCGTGGTCTTGCTCGCAACTGCCCTCACCGCAGAAGCACAAGTAACGACGGCATCTTTTACCGGAAAAGTAACGGATCCACAAGGGAATCCTGTTCCGGGAGCCACCATTATTGCCACTCACGTTCCATCCGGAACGGTAAATGGTACCACCTCTAACGTAAACGGGAACTACAACCTGCTCTACTTACGCACGGGTGGTCCATACACCCTCAAAGTGACTTTTGTGGGTTATAAAGCCTTTGAACGGACGAACCTCTTCCTGTCGTTGTCTGAACAAAAAAACGTGGACATTACACTTACCGAAGAAAATGCAACGGTTGATGTTGAAATTACCGCCGAACGGAACGCAACCATTGCAGCAGACAGAACGGGTGCGAAACAAAACGTTACAACTGCTGAAATTGAAAACCTCCCAACCATTGCCCGCTCTATTACCGACTTTACCAA
>ERZ761607.778-NODE-778-length-47246-cov-5.048992_pt1 | contig 47246 bp, 43 predicted proteins | sample MGYA00511164_ERZ761607 | MGnify/ENA primary metagenome ERZ761607 (study PRJEB28899, sample SAMN02445080) | bioreactor sludge metagenome | biome: EBPR sludge | place: Australia: Brisbane, Thorneside Wastewater Treatment Plant | collected 2011-06-22 ...
AAGAACGCCAAGTACACCATCAAGCCCGCCAAGATGATCGGCAGCGGCAATCCGGCCGGCATCAAGAACGCGTGCACGAGCAGGATGTTCACCATGATCGGCGCCAGCACGACGAGCGCGAGCGGCACGTAGAGCCCGATCATCAGCAACAATCCGCAGAGCGTCTCGAGCCCCTTCACGAGCGGCATCATGTACACCGAGGCTTCCATGCCGCGGTTGAACGTTTGCAGCGCTTCGGGCAAGTCCGGCGGCGTGGGCGCGAGCTTCAAGAGCCCCGTGATTCCCGCCGCGAAGAAAACGAAACCAAGCAAGATACGAGCGACCAAGGTCAATTTGGATTTCATCAAGAGTTCCTCCCGCCCGAAAGTCTAACAGACGCCCCCGTCCCGTCGGGTCGCGGGGCGCGAGAAAATCACTTGGGCGCGGGCGCGGTCTTCTTGCGGTCCGAGCGCACGACCACGGGTTCGAAGGCCGCGACATACCCCTCGGCCGGTTTGCCCGGCACGACCACGTTGCGCGACTTCTTTTTGCCCTCGTAGAGCGCGTCGTCCGAGGCCTTGATGACGGCGTCCATCGAGCCGCCGTGGCTCGGGTATTCCGACACGCCGATCGACACGGTCACCTTGCCGAGCGGCTGCGTGTGCTCGTTCGGGAACGGGGCCTCTTCCACGACCTTGCGGAAGCTCTCGGCCTTCGCGAGCGCGTCGGCGAAGGCCGTGTACGGCATGAGCACGACGAATTCCTCGCCGCCGTAGCGCGCGACGATGTCGGTGTTGCGGAAGTTCTTCTTGAGCAGCGCGGCCATGCGGCGCAGGACTTCGTCGCCCGCGGGGTGGCCGTGGGTGTCGTTGTACTTCTTGAAGTGGTCGACGTCGAAGAACATGAGGCTCACCGGGTGGCGAAAGCGCTCGGACTTGCCGATCTCGGCCTGGAAGCGCTCCTTGAAGTAGCGCACGTTAAAGAGCCCCGTGAGCGAATCGCGGATGGCCGTCTCGAGCACGCGCGCGTGCAGGAGCGCGTTCTCGAGCGCCGTCGTGATGGTCTGCAGGTAGCGCTTGGCGAGCGCGCGCGAGTCGTCGCCGTTCCAATGCGCCGAGCGGATCACGAAGACGCCGCGCGGAGTGCCGCGCGTGACGACCGGAAAGACGACCCACGGCTCGCCGTTGCCCTTGAGCGGACCCGAAAGCTGGTCGGCGTCGCCGAGCGCGCGCTGAAACTCGGGCGAGGCTTCGAGTCCCTCCAGGTAAGGCTGCACCTTCGCGGGCGTCTGCAGCAACCCCGGCGGCAGCGGAATGGAAACCTGCGCCTTGCCGAAGACCTCGTCGGGGTGGCGGAACATCGCCACGAGCGCCTGCTGCGCCGGGTGCAGCTGGAAGAAGGCGACCGACGCGTTCGCGAGCGCCTGCGAAAGCCCGCGGCATCCGATCTGCAAAGTCTTGGGGATCTCGAGCGTCTGCGAGAGCTCGGTCGATACGCTCGCGTGCGCCTCGATCTCGGCCGTTTTGCGCTTGAGCTCCTCCATGAGGTACTCCGTGTAGAAGCGCATGTAGATCCGGCCGCACACGTGCACGAGCAGCTGGCGCACGTCCTCGATGTTGTCGAAGGGCTTGGAGAGATAGTCGTGCACGCCGATGCGCATGGCTTGCACGGCCGTCTCGAAGGAGCCGTGCGAGGTCATGATGATGACCTCGATCTCTTCGGAGATCTCTTTGACCTTGGCCGCGAGCTCGATGCCCGTCATGCCGAGCATCCGGATGTCGCTCAGCACGATGTGCGGGATGTGGCCGCCGTGGATGTACTCGAGCGCGGCCTCGCCGCTCGGCGCGGTCGCCACCTGAAAGCCCCACTCGCCCAGGGCGTCGCCGAGCGCCGAACGAATGGATTCTTCGTCGTCGCAAACGAGCACGAGGTAGTCGGCCGGATTGATCGGAGGCGTTTCCATGCTTGGCTATTTTACCTTCGGCTTGCGAACCTGGAAGTTCGGAAGGCCCGGCGCGGAAGGGCCCGAGGCGGGGGGCGCCACGACGCGCGGCGGGGGCGGTTTCGGCATCGAGCTCGGCGCGGGCGGCGGCGCGACCGGCAAGGCGGGCGCGGCTTCCCCCAGCCCGTCGAAGTCGGAGGTCGCGACCTCGAGCGGCGGCGCGGCGGGGGGCGCGTTGAGCTGCGTGGGCTTATCGACCCAGGCGTCGGGCGCCGAGGGCTCGGCCGCCGGCAACTCGAGCTCGACGACCGCAGACGCGTCGGGCGCGGCCGCCGGCGCGGGCTTCGACGCCGCGACGTCCGTCGAGAGCTTGGCCCCGCCCGAGCGGCGGTGCCGCATTTCTTCGAGTTCCTTTTGGACTTCGGCGGTGCGCGGACCGCGGGCCATGAAGTCGATGTAGAACGTCGTGCCCTGCCCCGGCGCGCTGTCGATCGACACGCGGGCCTGGTGTTCGGCGATGATGCCCATCGTGACGGCCAGGCCCAGCCCCGTGCCCTGTCCGCGCGGCTTCGTCGTGAAGAAGGGCTCGAAGATCTTGCGCTGAACTTCGTCGGTCATGCCGACGCCCGTGTCTTTGATCATGATGCGGCAGAAGGCGCCCTGGAACTGCTCGCTCCGGTAAGCGAGGTAGCGCCCGACGGGCGCCGCGGCAGGATCCTGGAAGAGATCCGTCTTCAGGAAGATCGAGCCGCCCTCGGTCATGGCGTGACCGGCGTTCTGCATCATGTTCAGCAGGACCTGCTCGACCTGGTTCGCGTTGCCGCGGATCATGTTGAGCTCGACGCCGAAGTCCTTCTCGACGCGGACCTGCGCCATGTTGAGCGTGTGCTCCATGAGGTTGATCGCTTCCCACGTGACAAGCTCAAGGTCGATGTCCTTCATCTCGGCCTTCTCTTCGCGGGAGAAGCGCATGAGGCTATCGATGATGCCGCGGCAGCGCGCCGTTTCTTTGCGCACGACCTCGATGTAGCGATAGATCGGGCTTTCCGTGGGGACGGAGAGCTTCTTGAGCTGGCCCATCGCGAGATCCGCGTTGCTCAGGATGCCGGCGAGGGGGTTCTTCACTTCGTGCGCGAGACCCGCCGAGAGCGTGCCCACGGCCGCGAGCTTTTCGCTCTGCACGAGGGCTTCCTGCGCGGACTTGAGCGCGACTTCGCGATCCTCGAGGGCCTGGCCCATGTGGTTGAAGGCCTCGGCCAACTGACCGACTTCGTCGCGACGCTCGCCCGGGTCGACGCGCACCGAGAAGTCGCCCGTCTCGAGCAGGCTCGCGGCGTGCGCCATCTGTTCGATCGGCGTCGAGAGCCGGCCCGAAAGCCAGCGCGACGCGAGAAAGCCGAAGCCGAAGAGCAGGAACGCGTAGAACGCGAGCTCGTAGAAGGTCCGGCGGAAACCCTGCAGGATTTCGTCGCGCGTGATGAACGAAAGCACGGCGAAGTCGCCCGCGCCCGCGGTCGACACGGGCGCCCAGGCGAAGACCATCTCGTCGTCGCCGAAGGGGATCACGCGCACGGAAGCGCGGCCGCCCGGCTTGCGCAGGGCTTCGCGGTCTTCCGCGTCGAGACGATCCCAGAGCGATTCAAAGCGGCTCTTCGAAATTTCCGTACCCACCACGACGGGCGGCATGGCGTCGGGCTTCGCGCCGACGCGAAGATCCACGACCAGGCCCTTCAGCAGGCCGCGCTCGAGATCCTCGGCGATCGGAAAGACTTCGTTGCTCTCGAAGAGGCCCTGCGCCGCGACCCGACGCTCCTGCCCTGCTTCGTCGAGCACGAGCGGCACGCTCAGGAGCAGTTGGTTCGGAGGCAAGGGTTGCAGCGTGGTCGCCTCGGGACTAACCGCGGGGGCTTCCATCGCGCCCTGGAAGTTGGGCGCGCGCCAGAAACGCTCGCCCACCCGGATCCAGCGCCAGGTTTTTTCGTCGGGGACCTTGGAGATCGCCGTGCCGTTCAGGAGTTCGCGCGAGGTGCCCTCGAGCTGACGACGCGCGCGCAGCAAGCGCTCCGCGGATTCCTGCGCGCTTTGCCCGGCCCAGAGGACCTGCATGTCGCGCATCGAGCGCACCTTGTCTTCGGAGATGAAGCTGAGCACGGTGCGCCCCGACACGAAGGCCGTCGCGCCCACGAAGACGAAGAGCAGGCCCGTGATCTGGTAGCGAAGCGGAAAGCCGATCTTCATTCCGACGCTCCGAGACCGGCGACCGTCTCGGCGTCGAACTCGATGCGACCGTAGGGACTACGGATCTCGAAGGGTCCCCGGGCCGTGGTCTCGAAGTCGACGAGAAAGACGCGGTAGAAGGGATAAGCGTAGGGGTAAAGACGTTCGTGCACGGCGGCCGTGCGGACTTCGGCCACGCGCACGGGCGCCTGCCCGCCGAGCTGCCAAGTCAGATCGGCCGGGCTCAGCTCGCGGCGACTGAACGCGGTCACCGCCACGACGAACTGGGTTTGCTTGGCGCGACGCTCGAAGCCGTAGCCCGGCGCGACTTCTTCTTGCCGGGCCTTGAGCGCGTCGTCGGCCGCGAGCAGCTTGGCCGCGAAGAGTTGCTTGCCGCGATCGTAGAGACGGCGGGTTTCCACGCGGCCTTCGACCCACGAACGGTACGAAGCCGCGCCGCTCCCGAAACTACCGATCGTCGCGCAAGCCGAGACGAGCGCGAAGGCGCAGCAATAAGGCAAAAAGCGACGCCAAGCGGAGCGGTCTCGCATGTCTTCAGTCTATGCGAGTCGAAGAAAAAATCGAAGCCGCGGCCCGCGCCAATTCGTCAGGATTTCGATGGAGTCTCGAGGATTTGCCGCACGGCAAAGAGCGCCTTCACCGGCACGCCGAATTCCTTCTCGAGACGTTCGCGGCCGCCCATTTCGCGATCGACGAGCGCCAAAATCCCGTCGACGCGGTAGCCCTCGCGCTTGAGGTTGGCGAAGGCCGTCGCGAGCGAGCCGCCCGTGCTGATGACGTCTTCGACGAGCCAGACCCCACCGCGGGGCGCGGCGCCGTCGACGGCCTTGCCCTGGCTGAGCCCGTGGCTCTTGGCTTCTTTACGCACGAGCAGGCCTTCGAGCTCCCACCCCGCGCGTTGCGCCGCAATAAGCACGGCGGCCACCATGGGATCGCCGCCCACGCTCACGCCCGCGACTTGCTCCGGGGGCTGCGGCAGCGCGCGCAGTTCTTCGGCGAAGGCCTCGCCGAGCACGGCGAGCGAGGGACCGTGCAGCGTCACGTCCTTGCAGTTGATGTAGTAGTCCGAGCTTTGGCCGCTCGCGAGCTTGACCTGGACGCCGCGCTTGAGCGCCCGGCTGCGCACGAGCTCGAGAAGTTTCTGGCGGTGAGTCGACATGCGGAACCTCCTGCGAGCCCCGCCCTCGCGAAGCCCCTAAAAAAGCCAATCCACGACCGCGCGGTAAACATTGTCGCGGCCGATTTCGTTCCAGGTCTCGTGCTTCATACCCGGGAAGGCGCGAAATCGCTTGTGCGTTCCCAATTTTTCGTAGAAAGCGCGGAGCGCCGCAGGATCGCAGACCGGATCGTCCTCGCCCGTGGCGAGCATGAGCGGCACCTCGACGTCCAGGGCGCGATCCAAGACCCGCTCGGCGGTCTCGCGCATCGAAAAGAAAAGCTGCGGACTCACATCGCCGTGCGCGAGCGGATCGGCCCGGAAGACCTCTTCGCTCGCCGCGTCGCGGGTGAGTTGATCGGGCGAAATACCGTTCGGGATGCGCATCAAAGGTCGCAGGGAGCGCAAGCGCTCGGCTGCCGCGAGCTTCCACCCCGGCACCTCGAGTCGCAGCGCGAGCGGCGGCGAGAGCGCGAGCGCCCGAAGCGCGAAGTCGCCTTCGTCGTCGGCGCGCTTGCCCCGCACGAGCCACGCGAGCGCGAGCAAAGCGCCCATGCTGTGGCCGACGAGCAGCCACGGCGCGTGCGCGGCCCCGCGGCTCGCGAGCGGACCCTCGGCGCCCCACCAGCGGCGGGCGTCCACGACCTCTTCGAGCGTGCGGTCGAGGTCGATGAGATCGCGCTGACCGCCCTCGGCCGCGCTCATCCCGTGGCCGGGATGGTCGGGCGCGAGCACGTCGTAACCGAACTGGGTCAGGAAACGCGCGAACTCGTCGTAGCGGGCGCCGTGATCGCCGAGCCCGTGCAGGATCCAGACGTAACCACGCGGGGGTGACCCCACGCCCTGGGCGTTTCGCCACCAATGGAGCGCGGCCCTCGTGCCGGGCAGGACCCGGCTTTCACGGAAGAGAAGATTGCGGCGCGCGCCCGTCATGAACGCGGGAATATACTCAAATCCCGAAGCCGGTGATAGACTTCCCGGTGAGGGGGGAGCTTTTCGATGTCGACGGCCGGGTCTTTACGCACGCGCGGCTTCGCCCTGCTCCTGGCGAGCGTCGGGGCGGCCCCCGCCCTCGCCCAATCCACGGGCGGACTCGGCCCCTACACGCTCGAGATCGCCCCTTCGATCGGCATCAACCTTCCCGATGATTTTTGGGGCGCCGGCGTGCTCAAGACCGTGGGCGCTCAAGTCGCCTGGTCCTTCCTGCCGAGCCATGCCCTCGTGGGCGGCGCCGTTTACCATTCGGGACCGAACGATTCGGGGTACACGGGCGAGCTGCTTTACCGCTACGAGTCCAACCTTCAGGAGCTCTCGACCTTCTTCGTGATCGGCTTTCACGTGACGAAGTTCTCGCTCGGCATCGACTACGACGCGACGGGCGCCTGCGATCCGGTGAACTGCGAAACGGATTCGGGCATCCACCACGGCATCAACATCGGCGGCGGCATGATGATCCCGCTCAGCCCCACGACCCCGTTCAAAGTCGGCATGCGCTTTCTCAAGAAGCAGCCCAAGCTCATGCTCCTGCTCGACGCCTCCATCGGCATCCGTTTCTAAGGCGGCGTGGGAGCGAGGACCGGAACTTACCGCGTGTAAGTGAGGACCGCAGCGGCGAGCCAACGCCGCAGATGGCCCTTTTTCAACGACTCGTTACCAGAGCGCGCCGTATTTGCTGCGCAAGCCGAAGACGATGCCAAAGCCGACGAGCCAGAGCAGGGTTTCGAACTCGGCGCGCACGCCGTGCGAAACGGAGTAGGTGCGGATGGCGCGGTTCACGCCGGGCAACCAGGTCGGCCACCAACGACGCACGCGACGCGCGTAACGGTAATACGAGGGGCCCACGCGAAGGATGAGCTCCTTCTCGTAAGCGGCCGCCAGGAAAGAAAGATAGCCCCACGCGAGCACGAGCACGAGCAGCGCCCACGTCGCCGGTACGTCCAGGAAGATGGCCGCGCCCACGTAACCGAGCAAGGAACCCAACTCCACGGGATTGCGCACGTAGCGGTACGGGCCGTTCAGCACGAAGCCTTCGCTGCGGTGGTAGCCCCGCGCCCAGACCCGCAGCGCGAGCGCCGCGACCCACCACGGGAGGCCGAGCACCAAGCGAAGCGCGTAGTCGCGATCGACCGGTCCCGGCGCGAGCCAAAGCAAAACGAGCACGGGCCAGGCGCCCTGCCGACTCACCCGACGAAGCATCGTCGCCATGCGGAACGCGAGCGAAGTCTCTCGCAACGACGCCTCGACGGCGCCTTGCCCGGAGGCAGCCACTGTGCTGAAATCGCCCTCTCTCATAAGTAGTTTACCTAGAATGACGCAGAAGGAGCTCAGATACAACATGACCCCGCTGAAAGCGCGTTTGACGACCGCCAAACTTAAGACTTTGGCGCAACTCGCCTCGACTTCCGACCGTACGCTCTTCGTGGGCTTCGCGTCGAAGGAAGGCAAGGCCGTTCCCGTCGCCGCCCTCAAAGGCAACAAGGACCTCACGGCGGCCCTAGCGCTCGCGAGCGCGGGCTTCGAAGGCAAGTCCGAGTCGAGCTTCTCCACGCTGCACGCCAAGGCCGCGAGCCAAGGCCAGCTCGACTACGACCGCGTCATGGGCGTCGGCGTCGGCGGCACCGAAGACTGCCACCCGCAAGCGATCCTCGCGCTCGGCGGCAAAATCGCGCGCCTCGTGAAGGAAGGCAAGGCCACGAAGGCCGACCTCGTGATCGACTCTTTCTTCAACGCGCCGGGCTCGGTCTCGGGCAAGGACGCACCGAAGGACTTCGCGGGCCGCCCGCTCCTCGACCAGGCCCTCACGAAAGAAGACATCGCGGAGAAGCTTCTTCTCGGCGTGCTCCTCGGCCTTTACGACTTCAACCAGTACAAATCCAAGAAGACGAGCTTCGAGCCCGAGATCCGCGTCGTCTCGACGCTCCTCGACGAGCGCAAACTCAAAAGCGTGGTCGAGAAGGCCACGGCCCTCGCGACGGCGGCTTACTTCACGCGCGACCTTCAGACGATTCCGGGCAACGACCTTCCCCCGGCCGAGCTTGCCCGCAAATCGCAAGAAGCCGGCCGCAAACACGGCTTCAAGGTGACGGTCTGGGACGAGAAGAAGCTGCAAAGCGAAGGCATGAACGGCATCCTGACCGTCGGCAAGGGCAGCGACGAGCCGCCCCGCCTCATCGTCATGGAGCACAACGCCGCCAAGAAGGGCGTCCCGACGCTCGTGCTCATCGGTAAGGGCGTGACCTTCGACACCGGCGGTATCTGCATCAAGCCGGCCGCCGGCATGGAAGAGATGAAGATGGACATGAGCGGCGCCGCCGCCGTCATCGGCGCGATGTGCGCGATCGCCGACCTCGAAGTCGCGATCCGCGTCGTCGGCATCGTGGCCGCCGCCGAGAACATGCCGAGCGGCAACGCCGTTCGGCCGGGCGACATCTACACCGCCTTCGACGGCCAAACGGTCGAAGTCATCAACACCGACGCCGAAGGCCGTCTCGTGCTGGCGGATGCGCTCAGCTACGCGAAGAGCTTCAACCCCGACGCCGTCGTCGACGTGGCGACGCTCACGGGCGCCTGCATCGTGGCCCTCGGCCACGTGTCGAGCGGTCTCATGGGCAACAACGCCCAGCTCCTCGACGCCGTGAAGCGCGCTTCCTCGCGCGCCGGCGAGAAGGTTTGGGAACTGCCGCTCTACGCCGAGTACAAGGAAGACATGCGCTCCAAAGTCGCGGACTACCGCAACTCGGGCGACCGCACGGGCGGCTCGCAAAAGGGCGCCACCTTCCTGAACTTCTTCGTGGACGGCGCTTACCCGTGGGCCCACCTTGACGTGGCCGGCACCGCCGACACGCCGAAGGGCCAAGGCGCGCACTGCCCGCCGGACGTCGGCACGGCCGTGCCGATGCGCTCGCTCGTCGAGCTCGCCGAGAACTTCCGCCAGCTCTTCAAGGGCGCGAAGTAACGTCGCGAAAACGCAAAAGCAAAAGGCCTCGGGATCCAAAGATCCCGAGGCCTTTTTTATTTTCTAATCAAAGTCTCCCGAGATCTCGAGCGACCCCGAACGAGCGCGATTTACTCGCGCTGATCCGCCGGCAGGTTCTCGTCCGGAGTCTCATCGACGTCCAGGATCTGCCAACCTTCGGGGAGACGAACGGTGCGCTCGGCGATTTCGCGGAGGGCGATCACGGCCGGCTTGTTGTTCGGAGCGTCGACCTGCGGGCGCGAACCCTTCATGAGTTGCTTCGTGCGCTTGGCGGCCAAGTGCACGAGGGCAAAGCGGTTCGGGCAATGGATGAGGCAGTCTTCGACGGTTACGCGTGCCATAAGCTCCTGGAAATAGCTTTCCCGACGGGCCCTGTCCAGGCCCAAAGCCCTGATTTATGAGGTCTTTCAAAAAAGATCCTCTTCCAGCGGCTTGCGGGCAAGGCTAGGCGCCGCCGGCCGCAGGGAGCGAAGTGTATTTGAATACTCGAGCGACCGAGAACGCAGCCCACAAGGCGCTAGAAGAGGATCTAGCGAGTGCCGACGGGTTCGTCGTCCGGGTCCTTAAAGTCGCCGGCGGGCTGGATCCCCGTCATGCGGGCGATGTTGGCCGGGAAGAAGCGCAGCTGTTCGTCGGTCAAGAGACGGAAGCGGGTCTGGCGGTAGGCCTCGGGCACCCGGTCGGCCTTGATGAGGAGCTCCACGAAGCCATGCGGGGTCACGGGCTCGCGCTGCGGCCCGTAAACTTCGATCTTCTCGATGGCTTCGAAGGGAAAGACCCCTTCTTGGGCCCGCGCATGGCGCCCCGGGGGCGTGTGGACGAAGCGGAACTCGCCGCGGGTCCGGTCGAAGGCGACCTTCATCTTCTCTTGGCGGCGCACGATCACCAAAAAGTAGATCGCCGCGCCCACGATGAGGATGCTCCAAGTCGCGACGCTATGGAGGAGCCGCGCCGTCGAGGTCTCGAGGCCCATGTCGAACATGAGCCAACGGCCCGGCTGGTTGCGGATCGTCAGCCAACCCGCCAGCAGAATGAGCGCGAGCGCCAAGAGGCGCCCCCGAATCGCGCCGAGCTTGAGTGGCCAAGCGAGCGGACCCGCCGGACGACGCTCCAAATCGAGTTCAAACGTGCCTTTTTGAAAGTGGGTTCCCGCAACCTCGAACATGGACTCTGGAACTAGCAGAGTTTAGAAGCCCATTCCAATGCGCGACGAATCGGGCCTCTTGTTGACCTCTCCGCTCTCGGGTTTGGGCTACCAAACGGCCGGCGCGCTGCAACGGCTCGGCCGCCGCATGACGGCGTTGCTCCCCTCGACGGACGCGCAGGGCCAACTGCGCGCGGTCCCGATGCCGACCCACGTCTTTGACTGGCAAGCCGGCACCGCCGACGCCGAAGCTCCCGCGAACCACGACTCGGCGACCGTGCTGCTGAGCCCCGACCCCGAACTTGCCCGCAACGAGGCGCTCAGCGGCGAACGCTTCGCGCGCCTCGCCTCGCTCGTCGAACGACTGCACCGCGCGAAGCCCGGCCTCCTCTACGTAAGCGTCTTGCCCTGGGCCAGCCCCGAAGAACACGTGCAACGCGCCCTCGACTTTGGCGGTGGCCGCGGCCTCGTGCTCCTCGCCCCCGCGCTCTACGGCTTCCGCGACGCGAACCTTATGGACCGCGCGCTCGATCTCGCGCAAGAGCGTCCGGGCGCACTCGCTCACGACGCCGACCAAGGCGAAAGCCCGCTGCTCTCGGCCGGCGACGCGGCGGCCTTCGTCTCGGCGGCCACGACCCGCGCCGATCTGCTGGGCAAAGTCATCTGGATCCCCGCGCAAACGACTTCGCTCAAAGCTTGGCTCGAAGAATTCCGCACGGCCTTCGATGTGAAGGACGCGGGATGGATCGAGCGCCTGCGGAGCGGCAAACGCCGCATCGCGGGCGAAGTCCGCTTGGGCCCGTCGCAAAGTCCGCGACGTGGCTCGCTCCTCGCGACCGAAGTTTTTCCCTCGCCCCTCACCCGCCTCGCGCGCAGTTTGCGCGAAATGGCCGGTCACCGAAAGCTTGACCCGCAGAACGACCTTATCTTTCCCGCCGCGCGAGGCCTTTGACCGTGACCACGAAAGTTGCCCCCAAGAAGCTCAAGGCTTCCAAGCTCCGCATCACCCTCCGCGACGGTCGCGAGCTGCAGTACCACGTCCCCCTCGAAGAGGTGAGCCAGCTCAATCTGCGCGACCTCATCCCGCCCGACGCGCTCGACCGCCCGCTCGAAGTCGAGATCGGCTGCGGCAAGGGCGAGTTCATCGCCCGTCGCGCGGCCGCCCACCCCGGTCGTTACTTCGTGGGCATCGATCGTCGCGCGGACCGCTTTGATTTGACCGAACGCAAGCTCACTCGCCTGGCCGTCGAGAAGAATTGGACGCTCTTGAACGAAGATGCGCGCGGATTTTTGCAGGGCGGCCTCCCGCCGCTCGCGATGTTGCACGTCTATCACCCCGACCCTTGGCCGAAGGCACGGCACCACAAGAATCGTTTCTTCCGCTCACCGGACGCGAAGGAATGGGCTTCCGCCATCGTGAAAGACGGCAGCCTGCGCATCGCCACGGATCACCGCGAGTATTTCGAGGAGATCCTGGATATCGTCGCGAGCTGGGAGCTCTTCGAACTCGAAGCGCTTTTCGTGAAGCAGTACCACATGGGCCCCCCGCTCACGCATTTCGAAGGTATCTTCTTGCGTAAGCAGGAGCCCGTCTACAAAGCCGTCTACCGACGCCGTTAGTCGCTTACTTGGACGTGCAAAGCATGGCGACGCTTTCGCCCGATCCGACCGACCATTCGCTCTGATCCAGATCCAGCGTCTTGAGCGCGCTATCTCGCTTGATCGTCAAGGTGTTGATCCGGGCGAAGACTTCGTCCGTACGGTACGTCGGAGCGAACTCGAGTTGGCGGTAGCGCGAAACCGTGACTTTGTTGTAGACGTCCGTTTGGCTCGAGAGGTTCAAGGTCACGTCCTCGATCCGCATGCGACCGCTGCCCGGCGTGAGGATCTCCTTCAGGACGCTCGGATCGCGCTTAACGGCGTAGCTCTGCTCGTCGTAGGCGGCGCCCGTCTTACGGATGAAGAGCCGCTCCGTCACTTGCATGCCGTCGGCGGTCTGCGAAAGATCGTACTCGACGCGAAACTCCGAGGCGCTCGGAGCTTTTTCCCGGCACTTCAGACGAAGCCCCCCGCCCGCGTTGTCCGGTCCGCTCTCGTTCGCGACGAGCCGCTCGGACGGCGCGCTCGCGCAACCCGATACGATCGCCCCCAACGCGATGAGCATTCCCAGTTTGACCTTAAACATCCTCTTCCCCCTTGGATTTGATTCCTTCGGTCAGCCGAAAGAATTGTAGACTGAGTTGGTAGACCTCGCCGCCCGGCCGCTGCGCGGCGAGATGCGCGAGCTTGGCGCGAAACTCCAAGACGAGCTCGCGGGCCTGCGGCAAGGCGGACGGATCAAAGCCCATCGCGCAGGAATTCAGCAGCCGCTCGTTCAGGCTTTGCGCCTCGATCGCGTTTTGGCCGAGATCCATGACCGCGCGATGATGCTCGCGGCCGGCGGCGCTCCCCCGAAACGTGCGGCGATCCACTCCCCCTCCAAGCGGAAGTCGTCCATCTCGGTCATCTCGAGGATCGCGAAGTGGTGCCAAGTCCGCACGACCTCGGCTTCGTCACGACTCGCCTCGTCGACGGGCACCTGATGCGGAGTTTCGGCGAGAAAACGAGCTTCCGAAACTTTGGCGAGCCATTCGTTGCGCTCGTCTTTTCGTCGGGCGCCGCTTGCAAACGCACGAGGGCCTTCAGGTATCGGGCCTGGGCCGGCGAGAGCGAGGCGAGCCGGGCAACCTTCCCCGTGAGCGCCATGTCGAAGGCGCGCTTCCCCGCGAGGACGGAAAGCAGCGAGACGTGGCTCTTAAAACCCAAACGACGGGCCGACAGACGGAGCGAGAACCCCGGGTTCTGACGTCTTTTGAAGCTCAACCAATCCTTCAAGAAGACCTCGGGGCTCTCGTAGTCTTGCACCCGCGGCGCGACCTCTTCGACCATCCGAAAAGTCTACGGCAGAAACTCACGGATCGAGCCGAAGTCCCCAAAATTTCTGGTCATCTCCGATGACCAGCGGCGCCCCTCTCAGCCCGAAATTCGAACGACCCCCTTATTCGTCCCGCGGATTCCACCGATAGGGAGACATGAATCACCGGTGGCGCGGTCTCGCGGTCTTGGCTGTTTTCGCTTCTTTACCGGCCCTGGCCTGGCCCCCTTTTGCGCCGTTGCGGGATATCGGCGGCGTGCCCCAGCCCGCGAAGCCCGAGACCGTGCGACAGGTCCGCACGGCCAACGTCGTGTGGGCGAATTACCCGCTCATACGGCGGGACTTTCCGAGCCTCGCCCCTCTCGGCGATGACGAGATCGACGCGTGGCTCGTGCGCCAGGCGGTCGTGTCGCGGGCCCAAGCCGAGCAGACCGAGTTCAACACGAGCATCCAGACCGGCGACTACGAAGGCAAGGCCGTTCGGCCCAAGGACTATGGCCGGGGGCTCGTCGTCGACACGGGCGCGGGCCTCATCGACGTCAAGGGCGCCGGCAGCGACAACCCCCGCTACGACTGGGAGGACGGCGATCCCCGCAACGGGAACGTCACCCTAGGCGAGGCCATGCGCGAAGACCTCATGAGCGAGTTGGTCGAGGACGTCGTGCGCGACGCCGAGCTCGACGTCAAAGTCGTGCGCAACTACGCCGTGATCGACACCGGTTTCGACGTCATCCATCGCAATTCCGCCCGGCAGGAAGTCGGCCGCAGCCCCGCGGGCATGCTCTTCCGCCAGGCGCATACACGTTTCGAGGACCCGCAAGCGGCGCACGTCGCCGACCGCGGCAAGTATTACCTCTGGAACCAGGCGAAGAGTCTCACCGTGGAAAAAGTCCTGCGCCGCTACGGCCTGAGCTCGGAGGGCAGCGGACGGGCCCCCGGCGCGGCCGAAGGCGGGGTCAACATCCAAGGCACGATGGACGGCGCGATCCTGGACTTCGGGAACTACGTCGCGCGGGACCGTTTCGAGGAGCGCCCCGTCTACCACTTCTACGGGACGGAGCCTCTGCTCGCGCCGGGCCCCGGCTTCCTCCAACCCGATCCTCGTTTGCTGGTGCCGATGGCCCAGTGGGGCGCCTTCCGTGCCGGCCACATCGACTCGAAAGCGGATCGCCCTTGGGTCTATTCGCACGAGGCCGCCAAGTACATCGCCGAGCGCTTCCGCCGTGGCGACAAAGCCGCCGCCCGCGAAGCGGCCGCGAACCATCGACGCAACATGTTGGGCCCCGTCAAAGCCGCCTTCCGCCGACGCGCCCAGCTGGGCTGCAAGCGGGCGCTCGACATCGTCTTGCCCTGAGGATCGCGGCTGGCCGTCGTGGGGTCCGGGCGCCGAGCCCGGGCACTAAAGCCCCGGCGAGAAGCCGCCGATAAAGGCTTCGAAGTGAGGACTCGTCATGTCTAAGCGTTCGAACGCGAAGAAAAAGGCTTCGGCCCCCCGCCGCGAGACCATGCCCCCGGCAACGGCGAAGGCTTTGCCGAAGCTTGCGCCGAAGGCCGAGCCGAAGGTGAAGTTCTGCAAGACCCTCGATTGCAGCAAGCCCGCCGAAGTCCGCGGCCATTGCCGCCTCCACTTCTTGCACGTTCTCAGGGGCAAGGCCGAGGGCAGCGGCCAGCCCGAGGGCAAACTGAGCCTTGTCGGCGATCGACGTCGGAATAGCCGTCTTGAAGGCCCCGACGAAGACCGTCGCCCCGACGACCAATCCGCCGCCGAGCGGGTCGAAGCCCTGCAGAGCGAGACCGAAGACTTGGTCGGCGACGCCGAAGAACTCCTGCGCGGCTACGGCTACGACGACACGGGGACTTAGCCCCTCTCCAAAAAACGGTTTTACTTGCCCCCCCGTGCGCGGGTCGGCTAGGTCTAGGCGTCCATGCCGGGCCTTTATATTCAAACCTTTGGCTGCCAGATGAACGTGTCCGATTCGGACCGCATGAAGGCGCAGCTCACGAACATCGGCTTCGAGTCGGTCGAAGCTCCCGGCCAGGCCGATCTCATCCTGATCAATACTTGCGCCGTGCGCGAAGGCGCCGAGACCAAGATGGCCGGCTTCGCGAATCAGCTCCGCGCTTATCGCCGCGAGAAGCCCGAGCTCGTCATCGGCATCACGGGTTGCGTCGCCCAAGAGGAAAAAGAGAAGATCCTCGTCGACATGCCCTTCGTCGACCTCGTGTTGGGGCCCGACAACATCGACGACTTGCCGTGGAGCCTGGAAGAGATCGCCTCGCGTCGCGCGCGCGGCCTCCCCACCCAGCTCGTCCACGCCGAATTCGACACCGAACCGCGCGTTTGGAAGACCCGCACCGAGATCCTGAACGCGGGCCCCACCGCCTTCGTCTCGGTCATGAAGGGCTGCGACCACTTTTGCAGCTACTGCATCGTGCCGTATACGCGCGGCCGCGAGAAGTCGCGCCCGATGGCGGACGTCGTCGACGACGTAAAGCGGCTGATTGATCGCGGCGTGAAAGAAGTCACTTTTCTCGGCCAGAACATCAACACCTACGGCAAGCGCTCGGAAGACGGCGATACCCTTGAGGGTCTCTTCCGCGCCGTGCACGATTTACCGGGACTGGAGCGCATCCGCTTCACGACCTCGCACCCGGGCGACCTGAAAGACGGTCTCATCGAGTGCTACCGCGATCTGCCGAAGCTCTGCAGCTCCTTCCACCTGCCCGTGCAGTCGGGCTCGGACCGCGTGCTCCGCTCCATGCGCCGCTTCTACACGCGCGAGCAGTATCTCGAGCGCATCGCGCGCATCCGCGAGGCGCGGCCCGACGTTGCTTTCTCGACGGATATCATCGTCGGCTTTCCGGGCGAGACCGAAGAAGACGTCGAACTCACGATCTCGCTCCTCGAGACGGTGCGCTACGACAACGTCTATTCCTTCCTCTTCTCGCCGCGCCCGGGCACGAGCGCGGCGGACCGCAAGGACGGCACGAGCGAAGGCTTGCGACTCGAGCGCCTGACGCGCGTGCAGAACGTGAACCGCCGCGTCTCGCGCGAGCTTCACGAAGCCTTCGCGGGCCGCACGGTCGAGATCCTCATCGAAGGCCCCTCGAAGAAAGACCCCAACAAGTGGACGGGGCGCAACTCGCAGAACGTCGTCGTACACATCGACCGCGACGAAGACCTGCGCCCCGGCGATCTCGTAAAGGTCGAAGTCCTGTCGGGGAACCAAACGCACCTCAAAGCCCGCCGGGCACGCGCCGCGGACGCGACGGCCCCGGCGCCGGAGCCGCGCGCATGAAAACTCTTTCGCTTCTTCTGGCCTTCGCGGCCGCGACCACGCTCGACGCCGTCGCGCGTCCCGCCTTTCCGGGCTCGACGCGCACGGAGCCCGAAGTGCGCCTGGAATCGCGCAACATGCCGAGGACTTGCCAGTTCGTCTTCGAAGTCGAATCCGACCTCCGGCTGCGCGCGACGGGCCTCGAAGCGGGCGAATGGAAAATGCTTTACAGCTACGTCGACGCCTACGACGCGCACGAACGCGGCCTCGAACCCGGCGAGCTTGAGCTTCGCGACGGCCGCGCGGAGTGGAGCCTGCGCAGCTTCCACGCGCCGACGCGCTTTCTTCGCCGGATCGTCGAGTTTCACTTCGAGCAACGGAGCGCGAACGGCCGCTTGGCCGCGCGCTGGCCCCGCTCGGCTTCGCAAGTCTACCGCGCGGAATTCGGTCGCGAATTCGGCGAGCCCTGCGTCTCGAGCGGACGCCCCGACACGCCCTGGCGCGAGCGCGTCGTCGAGAGCGTCGGCGTCGACCGCCGTCGCTGAAGCGACTCGAGATCGTCTCGACGCGTCCCGGAAACGTTTTACAATCTTTTGCGAACGACTTTTTCCGCTTTGCGAAAGGATTTCGGGACGTCCACCGAAACTCACCCCAAAGACATTGTGAAGTCTTTCCGGGACACCCGCCCCGACCGACCTAAAAGCGGACGTTGAAACCGACTTCCCCGCTCCAATAGGTGACCGAGCGGGCGTGGGTCATCGCCCCGAACGAGATTCCGATGTCGTCGTCGAAGTAGTAGCGAACGTGAAGTCCCCCGCGGAAGGGAAGCGCGCGGGCAAAGCGGAAAGTCGGGTCGTTCAGCACCGAGAAGCCGATTCGCGGGCCGACCATGAGCGCGCCGCGGTCCAGGAAGCGAAAGAGCCACTGCGCGTGCACCGGGATTTCCCACACGAAGCGGGCCGCGCTCGTCGACGTGGCCTGCCCCTTCCAAAGGTAGAAACCCGTGCCGATCTCGAGCTGATCGTCGCGATAGTCGATGAGGCCGTTGCGCGCGGTGTTCAGCCAGAAGAGCCCGCCCACGCCGAGCCCGAGCGGACCCGAGGCGTAGGCCAAAAGCGGCGCTTCCCAGATCCACCGCGACGTCACGCGCGAAAGCTGATCCAGCACGTGGCGAAAATCCGAACGGTACGCCGGCTCCATCTCGGTCAGGTCGACGCGGGAGAGCGGCACCCAGCCCTGGTTGCGATCCAGGTCCACGATCTTGACCCAGGCGCCGCCGTACGACTCGCCGAGCGAGAGCACGACCTGACCGACGTCGAGACGCGCGCCCGTGGGCGCGCTCGAGCCCCGCGGCTCCGAGTAGATGTCCTGCGCGACGCGCAGCTTGGCTTGGATGAGCCGGCCCGTCCCGCGCGCGGCCACCGCCCCCGGCGCGGCCGCCGCGATCGCGACGACGAGCAGAGCCCGCGCGAGCTTCACGAGGGCACGCTCGCGTTTTCGGCCGGACCACTCCAGGCCTGCGTGATCGCCCAAACCGTGGCGAGAATGCCGAGCCAGCAGATGCCCATCGGCACGCCGACCGAGGCCAGGAAGACGCCCATGATCCACGTCAGTCCGACGATCGCGAGCGTGCGTTCCGGCGAGAGCCGGAAGACTTGGCCCACGCGCAGGCCCTTGAAGGGCGAGCACCACCAACCGAGCAACGCGCCGTCGAGCGCGAACGCGAGCAGGACGGCCGCGTTCCAGTGGCCGCGCGTCGGCGGCACCGCGATCGCGAGCGCGAGCGTGACGAGCCACAGCGAGAAGATGCGCGAGCCGAGGCTGAGCCCGATGAGCCAGCCGATCGCGAAGACTTTCATGCGGAAGAGCGTGTCGCCGTACGACGACGCCAGCAACGAAGTCAGCCACGACCAGCCGTTCGCGACCAGGAAGAGGATGGGAACGGCCGCCACGAGCCAGCGCTCGCGCCACGGCTTGCGGAAGACGGGCAATCCCGCGCCCGAAGCGAGGCTACCGGGCTCGAAGATGCCGAGCGCCACCGTGCCCAGCGTAACGAAGCGGAAGGCGAAAGATCCCAGGTAGACTTTCCACCAAGCCGCGTCCGCCGACCACTGGCCGAAGAGCGATCCGCTCCAGACCGCGACGGGCTCGAGGAGAAAACTCAGCAACAGAAAGTAGCGCGCCCGCGCGGGCGACACGAGCGGGTTATCGACCTGGTACTTGAGCGTCTTGCGCGACGGCGCCCACGAAGCCCAGACTTGCATGAGAAAGCGCGGCAAGAGAAAGAGGAAGGCCCCGAGGATCGGCAGCCTTCCGAGCTCGCTCGCGTTCCAGTCAACCGCGCGGATGCGGTAGAACATCTCCTGCACGAAAGGCCGGAAGTAATCGACCATGACGGTCGGAATATTGAGCGGGCTGCCGTCGGCCTGCCAAAGCAGCATCAAGAAGAGGCTCGCCGCGAGGGAAGTCCAGATCGGCATGCCCAACACGAAGAGCGCGAGCCCGACCCACGGGCCCACGAGAATGCCGTTCGAGAGCTTGGAGCCGCGCCCGAACCATTCGCTCTGCAGTTTGCCCTCGGCGTCGCGAACCTCGATGCGCGCCGCGAGCTTCTTGCCCCGCTCGAACCAGACCTGAACGCGCGGGCTGCGACCGAAGGGCACGACGCGAAAGTCGCGCTGGAGTTGGCTCTTGAAGTGGTGCCCGAAGCCGTCCGTCACGTTCGCATCGGAAAAAAGGATCTCGCTGCCGCCCGCGATCTCGCGGCCCTGGGGCGAATAACGCCAGGAGCGGTAGACCGCGAGCACGGCCTCGCGTTCGAGCGTCGTGAGATCCATCCCCAGCCGCGCGACGAAGGGGAAGCTCCCGATCAGCAGGAAAAGCAGCCACGGCCAGTTGAGCCAGCCGATTCGCAGCGGTGCGCGCGTTTCCCGGCGTTGGGTTTTTTCTTCCGACATTCAGTAGACCTCGAGGCGTTGCTTGGCGAGCGCGGCCGGTAGCGCGTCCAGTTTGAGGCGCGTCTGGTAACTCTTTCCGTCCTTGCGAAGAACTTTGAGCTCCAAAGTTTCGCCGGGCTTGGCGCTCTCGACGAGGGCCTGCAGCGCGACGCTATCCCGCACGGGCTTCCACTCCCCGCCGACGAGCGCGGCCGAGACGAGATCGCCGACCTGGAGCCCGACCCGGTGGGCCGGGCTGTCCTTCACGAGCCGGGTCACGAAGAGTCCTTTCTCGGCGCCCGAGAAACCGAAGTGACGACGGTAGGCCGTCGAGGAGGCGCGCGTCGCAAGCCCCGCGTAAGGGCGAGCCGGCAGCTCGCGACCGGCGTCGAGCTCGGGGATGACGGCCTTCACGATGTCGGAAGGGATCGCGAAGCCGATCCCCACGGCGTCGGTCTTCACGAGCGTGTTCACGCCGATGACCTCGCCCGCCGCGTTGAAGAGCGGGCCGCCCGAGTTCCCCAGGTTGATCGCGGCGTCCGTCTGCAGGAAAAGATTTTGCGGTCCCGGCCCCAAGGCACGATCCTTCGCCGAGACGATGCCGGCCGTGACCGTGGCGCCGAGCCCGAAGGGATTACCGATCGCGACGACGGGCTCGCCGACCTTCAACGCGGCCGAGGAGCCCAGCGGAAGGGGCTGGATCTTGGTGGGCAATTCGGCACGCAAGATCGCGAGATCCGTGCGCGGGTCCACGGCGCGGAGCTTGGCGGCGTAGGTCTCGCCGCCGTCCACGAGAATCTCGATCTGCTGGGCCTTCTCCACGACGTGAAAGTTCGTGAGGATCCACACGGGGCGCGAGCCCGCGGCCGTGGGTTTTCCCGTCGTCGAGGCGACGACGAAGCCGCTCCCCACCGCGGCGGGGGCGCCGCCGTCCGCGTTCACGACGAGATTCGTCGCTTGGATGCTGACGACCGAGGCGCGAACCTTCTCGACGAGGGAGGACACATCCGTCACCGCGATTCCGGCCCGGGCCGGCTTCGCCAAAACGCCGACCAAAACCAGTCCACCGCACGCCCAGCCGAGTCGATTCACCCACGTTCCTCCCACCCCGCGAGATTACGGGCCAAATCCCGCTTTTCCAAGGGGCGACGCGACGACACTTTTCGCCCGACCTGTTAGGGTCGAGCCTGCATGAAAACGACGTACCTTTGCTCCCCCCTGCGCACCCCGATCGGCGCCTTCCAAGGCTCCCTCGCCGCCCTCCGCGCCCCCGAACTCGGGGCCCGCGCTCTCCGCGGCGTGCTCGAAGCGAGTCGTCTCGACCCCAAGACCATCGACGAAGTCTACATGGGCTGCGTCCTCACGGCCGGCCTCGGTCAGGCTCCCGCCCGCCAGGCCGCCCTCGGCGCGGGACTCCCCAATAGCGTCCCCTGCACGACGATCTCCAAAGTCTGCGGCTCGGGTCTGAAGGCCGTGATGAACGCCGACCTCAGCATCCGCGCCGGCGAAGGCGCCGCCATCCTCGCGGGCGGCATGGAAAACATGAGCCAAGCGCCCTACCTGCTGCCCAAGGTGCGCAACGGCCTGCGCATGGGTAACGGCGAGCTCGTCGATTCGCTCATCAAGGACGGCCTCTGGGACGTCTACAACGACTTCCACATGGGCACGGCCGCCGAGCTTTGCGTGCGAGAACACAAGATCACGCGCGAAAGCCAGGACGCCTACGCGACGGAGTCCTACCGCCGCGCCGCGGAGGCCATCGCCTCGGGCGCCTTCCGCGACGAGATCCTGCCGATCGAGATCGCCTCGAAGAAGGGCACGACCCGTTTCGAGGTCGACGAAGAAGTCGGTCGCGGCGAGCCCGCCAAGTTCGCCTCGCTGCGTCCCGTTTTCGATCGCGAAGGCACCGTGACGGCCGCCAACGCGAGCTCGCTCTCGGACGGCGCGGCCGCCATGCTCGTCGCTTCGGACGAATACGTGCGCGCGCACAACCTCAAGCCCAAAGCCCGCATCGTCGCCCAGGCCCAGGCCGCGCAGGCCCCCGAGTGGTTCACCACCATCCCGGCGCTCGCCATGGATCGCGCCGTCGCGAAGGCGGGCCTCAAGCGCGCCGACATCGACCTTTGGGAGATCAACGAAGCCTTCTCGGCCGTCGCGCTCGTGAACCTCAAGCTCCTCGAGCTCGACCCGGTCAAGGTGAACGTCCGCGGCGGCGCCGTCGCGCTCGGCCATCCCATCGGCGCGAGCGGCGCTCGCATCCTCGCCACGCTCGTGCACGCCCTCGCGCAGACCCGCAAGCGCTACGGCGTCGCGAGCCTCTGCATCGGCGGCGGCGAGGCCGTGGCCGTCGTCGTGGAAAACCTGGAGCGCTGATGCCCTCGCCGCTGGAACGCCTGCGCGAGCTTTTCGAGACGACGCTCTCGGCGAGCGAAGTCGCGGATCTCTTTCTGTCGCCCCACGTGGACCCGCGCCTCTTGCGCGACTCGACGGCGGAACCCGGCCCCGCCATGTGGATCGTGAACCGCAGCGACGTCTACGACGAAACGCTCGACGCCATGCAGACCCACGCTTGGGAAGAGATGGCCACGCGCGCGCGCGCGAAACTGCGCCAACGCCGGGGCGAGACCCTTTCGCTCCTCGAGCCCTTCGAGCTCGACGGCCCGGTCGAGGAGATTCCCGACTACGCGGTCGAGGACGTGCTCGGCCATCCCCTCGCGCCCTTCGAGGCCATGCTCTTCTTCGCCAAGGCGATCGCCGAGGACGTGCGCGGCAGCAGCGCGCTCAGCCTGACCCGCCGACTCCTCGAGCACCCGCCGAACTGGGACTTCGATCCCCTCATGCGGCAACGCCTCGTCGAGCGTTTCTCGTACAACTTGCTCGAGGACGCCTCGCCCTACGTGCGCGCCTATTCCGCGCGGGTTCCGATCCTGCCCGCTTCGCAGATTCGCTGGGCGCTCGAGCGCGAGACCCACCCCCTCGTTTTGGGGCGCCTCTTCCAAAGTCCCGCCTTCGACGCGGAAAATTTTGGGCTCGCCGCGACGAAGGCGCTCGGGGCCGACAGCGCTTTTCCCTCGCGCGTGCTCTCGGCCGACCGCCGCCTTCCGACCGAGCTGCGTCGCCAGCTCGCGAATTCGAACGACGAGATCACCCGCTCGTTCAGCGAATGGTACCTCTCGAACTAAGAAGCTCCGACCCCGGCACCAAGCGGGCTAGAAATATCCGAAGAGCTGCAGGCTCCAGGCGTTCCGCGCGCCCGCCTTTTGGATTTCCCGCTGGTAGATCCCGATGAGCGAAACGTGCCCGAAGGCGCGCAAATCCACGCGCGGGCCGAGCTTCGTGCGGCGATCCTCGAAAGGCGCCTGGATCGACAAGGTCTCGACGGGAAAAGAAACGAGCGCGGGCCCCATCAACACGAAGGGCCGGAAGGCGACGATGTTCTCGCCGAAGCTTCCGTCGCGCTGAAAGCTGCGGCGCACGTGGCTGTATTCCCAAAGCAATCCGTAGCGCTCGGCGAGCGCGCCCCGGCCGAAGAGGGAGCCGTGCCAACGCGAAAGCGCCGACGAGCTCGCCGACAGCGAATAGGCGCCGAAACTCAGCTCACGCCGCGGCTGGTACTCGACGCGACCGCCGATCCCGTACTCGCGGTTCTCGTCGGCTTCGTGGAAGCCGGGCCCGATCAGGAACGCGGAAAAATCGTAGTCCTCGCGGCCCCAGTAACCGCGCACGAGCGTGACGGCGTCGTCGACCCCGTGGCGGGTTTCGCCGCGCGTGTAGGCCGTGTGGTCGTCGACGAGCAAGGGAGCCGGCGCGTAATCGCGGCCGAGCTCAAGGTCGAAGCCCGTTTCCGTCCGGTAGGCGTAATAGAGCCGACGAAGCGCGAGATAATCCGTAAGGCCTTCGCGGACGGTGCCGCGCACGCCGTTGTAACCGAGGGTCATGTGGACGCGGTGCTGATCGTTCACGGCCCAGTCTGCGAAGGTGTCGGCCTGCATGGGGAACACGGAAAGCTCCGCGCCCTCCGGCTTGACCGCCATCACGCGCGCGTGCAGTCCCAAGCGAACGCGGTCCGCGAAGATCTTGAGCTCCGGGGACTCCTCGCCCATCTCGGCCTGCGACTTCACGAAGAAGCTCTCCGCCATCGCGACGCTCTGGCCGTAACTCGTGAGGAGACCCCCGCCTTCGGGCGAAGCATGGCACCCGAGACAACTGCGGTAGTTCTTCGCGAAGAAGGTCGGATGGGCCAAGGCCAGGGGAGCACCGAGACCGAGGACGACGAAAGCGAGGCCCCGCAAAGCGATTCTCTTAGCCATGGGCTTACTTCAGGCGAAAGCCGGGCAACGAAAGAATGCCGCAAGGTTCCGTGATGAAAGCGACGGCGACCTCGAGACGTTTTTGCGCGAGTTCCGGACTCGGCTCAACCGCGGCGATGAGCTGCGCCGCCGCGGCCTCGTCACCGACGAGATCGCGATAACCCAACTGGCAACGGAATCCTTCGTCCGAGGGCGCGCATTCTCCGATGGAGTTCGAGCCACCCCAGCGATCACTCGCTCCCTCGATCGGACGCAAACGGATGTCGTTGTGGGCGCCCGTGAGGAGTTCGGGCAAATCGTAAGAAATTTCCGGAACTCCGTCACGATCACGGACGCGGTATTCCACCGGGAACGAAGCGACTTCGTTCAAGTCTTCGCGGCCTTCGGCCAACGGCACCGAATAGCTTCCCAGAATTCGCTGGTCGCGATTGCGCTCGGCGCGGCCGGCCCGATCGGAGCCCGAACGACGCGCGACGGGAGAGAGCGGCCGGGGAAAAGCGTCAAAGGACTGAAGCAGCTTGGCCCCAAAGTCGATGGGCGTGGCCGCGGCCGAAATCGGACAGGCCGCCCAAAGCGGCGTCACCTGAAGCCCTAGCACCACCGCGCTTACCTTCACGTACTTTGCCTTCATGACGGCCTCCTTGTCGATCGTCTAGCCGATTGGGAGGATCCCCCGCAATCACTCTCTGAGGAAGCTTCCCACCTCTCGCCCCCCTTCGCTACGAACAAATCGGAGCGATTAAATGTTACGATTTGATACCCTCAACGGTTTGCTTTAGAGCCAAGCGATGGCGAAAAGCTCCGAGGCCCTGTCCTTGCTCCAGCGCGGCCAGTTCCAGAGCGTCCTCGACCTTTATCGCGCCGACCAGATCGGCAAGACGGAGAACGAACAGATCGCGGTCCTCGGCAGCCTCGCCTTTTCGGGGGACGCCAAGCTGCTCGAAGAACTCACGAAGCGTTGGATCCCGGGCTTCGGCGCCGAAGCCCACGCCGTCGCCCTTCATTACCGGTCGCTCGCGTTCATTCGCGCCTCCCGTTACGACGAGTCCAAACAAACCCTCGTCGAGCTCTTTCGCTGGGTGCGGCGGCACACCATCCCGCGCGAATCCGCGGCCGGTTACGGCGCCTACCAGAGCCTGGCCTTTTTTCACTTTTTCACGGGGCGCTACCGCCTCGCGAAACGCTACGCCCGGCGGGCGCTCACGATCGCCGTCGTCACGAAGGCGCCCTTCGGAGAGGCGCTGAGCCTCGACCTCTTGGGCCATACCCAAGTCCAGCTCGGCGAAATCCGGGAAGGCTTGCGCGACTTCGAGAAGGCCGCGCGCGTTTGCACCCAGATGGAGCTTTCCGCCCTCGGGGACTCGATCCGCTTCAGCGTCGCCCAGGCCGAAGCCTTCTACGGCCTCAAGCCCGCGACCGCCCTGCGGGACGGCGAGCGGGCCCTCCGCAAACTCACGCCTTCGAACACCTTCGCCAACGGCGAACTCCTGCTCGAGCTCGCGCGCCAGCACCAGCTCCGTGGGAACTTCCGCGAGGCCGAGGCCAAACTCGAAGCCGCCGCCGAGCACATCCTGCGCACCGAGAACCGGCGTCAGCTCGGCAAGCTCAACGTCGCCATCGCGACGCTCGCGCGCAACCGCGGTCAGCGTCTCGCCTCGCTCTCGCCGCTCCACAACGCGCGCAAGCACCTCGACCCCAAAGTCGATCGCGCCCTGCTAGCCATCGTCGAAGGCGCGCTCTACGAGATCCGTCCCGAGCCCGAGCTCGCCCGACGGCTGGTGGCCTCGGCGCGCGCCTCGCGCGGGGCCCTTCAGCGACGCCACCTCGCGCGCCTCGGGCTCTGGCCCGCCGACGACTTGCCGGAACGCGGCCAAGACAAACTCGGCGACCTGATCGAGGATCTGCGCGCGGGCTCGCGCAAGGCCTTCCACGCCGCGCTCGCGAACGGCTACTACGGACTCTTGCGCCACTACTTCCGTTCGCCGCCCCAACAGCGCGTGCTCGTCACGGACAACGAGCAGACCCAATTTTGGGCCCTCGAGCCGGACTCCATTCGGCCGCTCGACTTCGGCCAATCGCAGATTCTCCGCAGCTGCCTGCGCGAGCTGCTGCGCGGTCCGCGGCGAAAACTCGAGCTCACCGAGGCCATCTGGGGCGTGGCTTACCACCCGCACCAGAACGACCCCGCCTTCTTCCGGGCGATGACGCGACTTAAAGCCCAACTCAACGCCTTCACGCCCTGGATCCTGAGCGAAGGCGACCACTACCGACTCGCGCAGGATATCGTCGTGAGGAACGCCGAGGCGCCCTCCGAAGCGAAGCCTTCGTCGCCCGAGCACGACGCGGCCGAGCGCCCCGCCCCGACGCCCTTCGCAAACGCGCCGACCGAGATCCCCTTGCGCGCGCGCCTGACCCGCCGGCAACAGCGGGCCCTCGAAGAAGCCGAACGCCGCGGAGAGATCGGAGCGCCGCAACTCGCCAAGCTCTGCCGCGTGACCCGCATGACGGCCTACCGCGACCTCCACGAGCTCTGTCGCCTGGGCCTTCTCTTCGTGAGCGGGCGGGCGCGCCAAACGCGCTACCGCCTCGTGGAGACTCCGGATCAGGGTCCGCACAAAGGCAGGGCCCCGACGAAGAAGAGAAGCCGGCGGGAGACTTAATCCTGGGCGGGCGCGGCGAGCGTGCCCGACTCGCGGAACTCAAGCCCCACGACGTAGACCTCGCGGCTGCCCTCGCGGATGGCCTCGGGCCGGTTCACCGAGCAGCGGCGGAACGCCTTCTTCATCTCGAGGAAGAACTCGGTAAAACCCGGCCCCTCGAAGACCTTACAGACGAAGCTCCCGCCGTTCTTGAGGAGTCCGCGGCGTCCCAGGTAGAGGGCGAACTCCGCGAGCGCCACGCTCTTCGCGCAATCGGCGTCGGAGATGCCCGTCGTCTTGGACATAGCGTCGCTCTGGATGTGATCGAAGGGACGGATTCCCTCGAAACGCGGGTCGTCCGCCTTGAGATCGTAAATATCGCCGACGACCGTCGTGACGTTCGGCAGATCGATGCGCACGGGCGACAGATCGATGCCCCAAAAAAGGCCTTGGCCGGTCGTCTTGCGGTGCGCGTACTGCAGCCAAGATCCGGGCGCGCAACCCAAGTCGAGGACCTTCATCCCCTTGGAATAAAAACGGAATTTTTTGTCGAGCTCTTCGAGCTTCAGGGCCGAGCGCGCCACGAAGCCCTGCTTCTTGGCGGCGTGATAGTAGTCGTCCTTCGGGACGTAGCGCTTACCGGCCCGGGTTTTTCCCATGCGTTCCGCTTAAGGGCCTTAATTCGCCGTGTAAAGACCATTTAATTCGATGTGTTGTTGTTAAATATTGTAAAGCGGTTCCACTTTGAAACCACAGGGGAACACCATGAAGCTCTCGATCGTCGCCCTCCTCCTCTCCGCCACCGCCCTCCCGGCCTTCGGCCAGAGCGGCATCAACGTTATCGTCATGGACGAAGGCGTCGACTTTACGCATCCCCGCATCAGCCCCTACATGAACAAGAACATCGGCGAGGACGCCGAACCGAACCGCCTCGACGACGACCGCAACGGCTTCGTGGACGACATCCTCGGCTGGAACCTCGTCTCGAACGACGGCGAGCAAATGCCGGCTTGGCTCATGAAGGCCTTCACCGAGAACCTCGCGCGCGTGCGCCAGCTCTTCGCAATGAACGACCTCGCCGAGCAAGGCGACATGCGCACGATCCTGCAGCTCCGCGCGAACCGCCAGGTCCGCGAGCTTATGTACGCCTACCTCACGAAGAGCCACGGCACCCACGTCGCCGGCATCGTGGCCGCCGCGAGCCGCGGCAGCGCGCGCATCTCGAACCTGAACATCTTCACGGAATCCCGTCTCCCGCTGGGCATGTCCCCGCGCTCGGCCGTTCCGGCCCTCGAAGCCAACAACAACGAGCCCGACGCGAACTTCATCGACTTCCTTTCGCGCCGCTCGCTCATCGATCGCGAGCTGGCGAACGCCCGCCGCGAAGAAGCCGACTTCGAGCGCGTCACCCGCCAGTACCTCTCCGCGCACGGCCAAGGCGTCGTGAACATGAGCTTCGGTACGATGCTCTTCACGATGAAGGCCGGCCTCGACGACGCCTGGAAGGCCGCCCTCCAAGAGCGCCGCATGGATCCGAACACGCCCCGCACCGCCGAGCAGGAAGCCAACCTGAACTACTTCGCCGAGACGCTCTACGAAATCCGCGAGCAATCGCTCGCGAACGTCATGCGCGCCTCCCCGAACGTGCTCTTCGTCGTGGCCGCCGGTAACGACACGGTCGACAACGATGTGAACGGCGTCGCGCCGGCCAACCTCTCGGCCAAGCTGAAGAACGTTATTACGGTCGCCGCCGTCGACAAGAAAGGCGCCCTCACGGACTTCTCCGACTACGGCGCGAAAACCGTCAACGTGGGCGCCCTCGGCCACGCCGTGAAGTCCGCGGCCCCGGCCGGCCTCGAAGTCCTCATGAGCGGCACCTCGATGGCCGCCCCCTACGTCGCGGGCGTCGCGGCCCGCCTGCGCGCGGCCAACCCGCTGCTCCCGGCTTCGGAGATTCGCTCGATCCTCGAGCGTACCGGCCGCCGTTCCCCGACCCTCGTCGGCAAGACGACGACCGGCATGGTCATCGACGCGACCCAAGCCCTCCTCGCGGCCCAGCGCCGCCCGGGCGGCCGCACGGTGCCCCCGGCCCGCACGGCGCTCCCGAACGGTCGCGGCATCCAGATCGAAGGCTCCTCGCCGGAGTTCACGATCATGCTCGACACCTTCGCCCGCCCCGGCACGACCGCCGAGACGAACGAGATCGTTCGCGAAGGCGCGCAACGTCGCGGCCGCCGCAGCATCCGCTAAGTCGCCCGCACCTTTCGTGCACGCCGAGGGCCCCGATCGAAAGATCGAGGCCCTCGCTTTTTCGGAACGCCCCTCGTCGCGGATCGCCCGCGCCCCGGGCAGCCGTCTAAAACTTCGACACCCCCTCCGGCGCCGACCCTCCCGCCTTTCGCGGGTTTCGGGCCCTCCCGGGATTTGGCCCGCGCCTTGCTTCTTAAGGCGAAAGACTTTGGGGGGATTCCATGAAGACCAGCATGAACCGCGGCCGTTTCGTGGCTTTCACGATTTTGACCCTTTCGCTCTTGGCCGGCCTCGAGGCCCAGGCCCGCGATCCCGCGCCCACGAATACGGTCTTCACCCGCAAGCCGCTTTTCGAGTCCAAGCCCAAGGCGCCGCCCAAGTGCGCGAGCGACAAGCACGTCTCGCTCGCTCCGCACGACTACTTCGATGAAGCCATCATCTTCCCGGGTGGCCCCTTCAAGGGCTGCCAGGCCGACACGAGCAGCGAGCGCTCCATCAAGGCCCTCGACGACTCGCAGATGCGACGCATCCTGGGCAGCCGCGAATACGCCAACCTCAAGGGGGGCACGCGCGTCTTCGCCAACTTCCGCGCGGCCGCCTTCGACAACGCGAAGTCCCGCTACAAGAAGATCAACCCGAGCGGCTTCTGGGTGGCCGCGCTCGACCCGACCGAGGTCGAGAAGATCATCGTCCAGACGGAAGTCTTCCAGAGCCTGCCCGACATTCCGGCCGCGCACACGCAGCTGCGCCTGAAGATGTTCGACGGCAAGTGCGTACAGCTCTACTCGCAAGATCGCCGCTACCTCGGGCAAAAGGGCCCATGCGTCGAGAACTTCCTCTACTCGATCGAGGCCATGAACACGCTCGGCGCCGACGTGACCTTTGACCTCGTGAAGGGCCTGAAGGGCTACTTCATGCTCGCCTACAAGATGATCCGCCTCGGCGACAAGGCGGCCTACATGGTCGACGAAGCCAAGCACCCCGTCGTGCAGATCGAGCTCAAGCTCGAAGGGACCGAAGTCGAGCGCCTCGTCGACGCCTTCGTCAGCCAAGGCACGAACCCCGACCGCACCGAGATCTACGACACGCTCCGCGCGAGCTGCACGACCGAGCTCTACCGGGTTTTCGACAAAATCGTCGTCTCGGAGCGCGCGCCGATCCGCAACATCATCGCGGGCAACTTCATGCGCTTGCCCATCTTTCCGGAGAGCTACCTCGGGCTGCGCGGCCTCGTCGGGCAGAAGCTCAAGAACCTCGAAGAAGAAATCGGCCGCAGCCGCCGCGACCTGCTCCGCATCCCGTAAGCGCAAGCCGAACGCCGAATAAAAAAACCCCGGACTCCCTGCGCGGGAATCCGGGGTTTTCGCGTTCTAAGCCAGGGGCCCGAACGGCGGATCCAAGCTTTCGCTTAGAAGTCCATGCCGCCCATGCCGCCCATGCCACCGCCCATACCGCCGCCGGCCGGAGCCGCGGGCGCGTCTTTCTTGGGCTTCTCGGCGATCATGGCTTCCGTCGTAAGAAGGAGGCCCGCGACCGAAGCCGCGTTTTGGAGGGCCGAACGGGTCACCTTGACGGGGTCAAGGACGCCCGCCGCGAGCAGGTCTTCGAAGGTCTCGGTCGCGGCGTTGAAGCCGTGCGTAGCCGAGGCGTTCGACTTGACCTTATCGACGACGACGGCGCCGTCCCAACCGCAGTTGCCCGAGATCTGACGAAGGGGCTCTTCGATCGCGCGGCGGATGATGCGCACGCCGACGTTCTGCTCTTCACCGTCGAGCTTGAGGGTCTCGAGGACCTTCGAAGCCTTGATGAGGGCGACGCCGCCGCCCGGAACGATGCCTTCTTCGACCGCGGCGCGGGTCGAGTTGAGGGCGTCTTCCACGCGGGCTTTCTTTTCCTTCATTTCGATTTCGGTCGCGGCGCCGACGTGAATGACGGCCACGCCGCCCACGAGCTTGGCGAGGCGCTCTTGGAGCTTCTCGCGGTCGTAGTCGGAGGTCGTTTCTTCGACTTGGCGGCGGATCGTCTTCACGCGCGCTTCGATTTCGGCCTTGTTGCCGTTACCGTCGACGATCGTCGTGTTGTCCTTGTCGACGACGATACGCTTGGCGACACCGAGGTCCTTCAGCGTGATGCTCTCGATCTTCATGCCGAGATCGTCGCTGATGACTTGACCGCCCGTGAGGATGGCGATGTCCTTGAGCATTTCCTTGCGGCGGTCGCCGAAGCCCGGCGCCTTGACGGCGCAGACCTTGAGCGTGCCACGGAGACGGTTCACGACGAGCGTCGCGAGGGCCTCGCCTTCGACGTCTTCGGCGATCACGAGGAAGGGACGCTGCGACTGCGCGATCTTCTCGAGGACCGGGAGGATGTCCTTCATGGACGAGATCTTCTTTTCGAAGATGAGGACGTAAGCGTCTTCGAGAACGGCTTCCATACGGTCGCTGTCCGTGACGAAGTACGGGGAGAGGTAGCCGCGGTCGAACTGCATACCTTCGACGACGTCGAGGGTCGTCTCGAGGGCCTTGGCTTCTTCAACCGTGATGACGCCTTCTTTGCCGACCTTTTCCATCGCGTCCGCGATGATCGTGCCGATCGTCAAGTCGCCGTTGGCCGAGATCGTGCCGACTTGCGCGATTTCTTTCTTGCCGCTGACGGGCTTGGCGACCTTCTTGAGCTCTTCGATCACCTTCGCGACCGCGGAGTCGATGCCGCGCTTGAGATCCATCGGGTTGTGACCGGCGGCCACCATCTTGGAGCCTTCGCGGTAGATCGCTTGCGCGAGGACCGTGGCGGTCGTCGTGCCGTCGCCGGCGTCGTCGTTCGTCTTAGAAGCGACTTCGCGGACCATTTGCGCGCCCATGTTCTCGAACTTGTCTTCGAGTTCGATTTCCTTGGCGACGGTCACTCCGTCTTTCGTGATGAGGGGAGCGCCGAAGCTCTTCTCGATCACGACGTTACGGCCGCGGGGCCCGAGGGTCACCTTGACGGCTTCGGCGAGGATGTTCACGCCGTTCAAGATCGAGCGGCGGGCGGTTTCGTTGAACGTTACAATTTTAGCTGCCATTTGATTCGCTCCTTGGACTTTCGTTATTCAATGATCGCGAGGATGTCTTCTTCGCGGAGGATAAGGTGTTCTTCGCTCTCGATCTTGATCTCGGTGCCGGCGTACTTGCCGAAGAGGACCTTGTCGCCCTTCTTCACGTCCATCGGACGGACCTTGCCGTCTTCGAGGATGCGGCCGTTGCCGACGGCGATGACGGAGCCTTCGAGCGGCTTCTCTTTGGCGGTGTCGGGGATGATGATCCCGCCCTTGGTCTTCTCTTCTTCGGCGAGACGCTTGACGATGATGCGGTCATGCAAAGGACGAATAGCCATTTCTAAAGAACCTCCTCAATAAACAACGGCCGTCCCCTCGGGGATCGCGCCGATTTCAAACAACTAAGCGTCACCGCCGCCCTTGGCGGCCGTGGACGGGGACGAACGCTTGTAATCCGTGGTGTACCAACCGCTTCCCTTGAGGGCAAAGCTGGTGGACGAGATGATCTTTTCGAGGGTGCCCTTCTTCTGGCACTTCGGGCAAGCTTCGGGCGCGGGATCGCTCATCTTCGCACAAACTTCGGAAACCTGTCCGCAATCGTTGCACTTGTACTCGTAGATCATAGAGTTCGACTCTCCTACCCCGTTTTTTTCGGGCTCACCACTCCGTTCGCCTGCAATTTGGAAGCCGCGAAGCCAAGGTCAAGGTCACTCGCAAAATTTTCGTTTTCGACCCGCGAAAACCAAGGAACCTTGCGAAAGCGGGAGGGGCCGACTAGGATCACTAGAATCAAATTTTCGGCGGCATAGCCAAGTGGTAAGGCAAGGCTCTGCAAAAGCTTCACCCCCGGTTCAAATCCGGGTGCCGCCTCCAGTTTTTACCCTCCTAAAGCTAAGAAATCGTTTTTATTAGCGCTTTGCGAAGAACTCGCGCGCGACGTAGAGCTTGCTCTGGACTAGCATTTTTCCCGGCCGGCCCCATCGCTTCCCGGCCGAGGAGGACGCTTGAAAAACTTACGCCCTTGGTTCGCGGCCGGATGCTTGGCCGTCACGCTCGCTTCGACGCCGGTCGCCTCGGCGCAGGGCGGCCCCTTTGGTCTCGGTCTCTTCGTGGGCGAGCCCGTCGGCGTCACGGCGAACATCAAGTTCTCGGAAGCCCGCTCGATCGCCTTGCTCGCGGCCTGGTCGCTCGGCAAGGGCGGCGGCTTCTACGGCCACGCGGATTATCTTTTCTATAAGCGCGGACTCTTCCAGATCGAGGGCGCGCCCTTCGACTTGCACTTCGGCCTCGGCGCCGGCGTCGGCGCCCATTCCGACGGCGCGGCCCTCGCGGTGCGCGTGCCCGTGGGCTTGGGCCACACCTTCCGCTCGGCCCCGATCGAGGTCTTCGTGGAATTGGGGTTGGGCGCCTGGCTCATTCCCGCGACGGACCTCAGCGTGACGGGCGGCATTGGCGGCCGTTACTACTTTTAGGCTTTGCGACGGCGCGGGCCCCCGCGCCGTCAGCGAGCGCCGACGCGCGTCGGATCTTTTTCGAGCGCCCGGAGGTAAGCCTTCAGGGCGCGACGCTCCGACCAGGTCACGTCCTTGAACTGCAGTCCCGTCGCGTGGTTCATCGCGACCCGCACGACGACGGCCGGCACTTCGAAATCCTTGAAGGCCAAACGCACGCGGCTACCCGCCTCGGCTTCGAGCCCTCCCTCGACGAGCGCGCCGGTCCTCGAGATGTCCAGGAGGCGCGTCTCGACGCTCCCCACCCTCACCGGAAGGTCGACGCGAAAGCGCGGCGCCGTCTCCCACCAGCGCAGGCGCGGCTCCATGTAGGGCCGCCGAAACTCGGCCCGCCAGAAGACGGCCATCACGGTCAGCGTGACGACCGTCATGAGTACCAAACGGAAAGCCCCCGAATCGGGGCTGCGGTTCCAAAGCGTCAGGTTATGGGCGAGCACGAGCCCGAGCGCAAGCATCGTCAAATGCAGCGACGAGCTGCGCACGAAGAGCAGGCTCCACCCCGAAACGAAGACGGCGCCCAGCACGACCCACGCGACCATCCAGATCTCGCGGAGCCACGGCCCCCAAGCCGCGAAGTGACGGGGGTGCCCCAAGCCGACGGACCAGAGCTCGCCGTAAAGGCTGAGCAGCGGCGCCAGGATGAACGCGATCGCGAGCACGTAGGTACCCAAGGGGCGTTGGCGGTATCCCGGAGCCGGCGAGGTAGTCGTCACCGTGCTCATTCTAACGTTCCCTTTCCGAAGGCGAAAGCTCAAGCTCGCGCCGGGCGCGATCTTCACCGAATCCTCACCGAAGACTCCCCCAAGCTTTACTCGTCCGGCCCCCGACGTCGGGCGAACCTGAAGGGGATGGAAGCCTTCTTCGTGTCGCCGCCAAGGGTCACTCTCGCCGTCGTCCTTGGCCTCGCGCTCGCGGGGTGCGCGGGGGTCCGCTCGACGGGCTCCCTCGCGGTGTCGCCCTCGGAGGCGACGCTCAAGACCCAGCAGGCGCTCGCCTTCGACATCCAAGGCCAGCCTCCCTATACTTTCGAAGTCATCCAAGGCTCGGGTCTCGTGTCCTCGGAGACGAGGCAATTCGTGGCGCCGAACACGCCGTCGACGAGCTACCTGCGCATCCGCGACGCCGAGGGCCGCGAGTCCGTCGTCGTCGTGAAGACCGAACCGAAGCTTCCGAGCGACGGCGCCTGCGCGGCGCTGACGCTCGCGATCGTCGACTCGGGCATCGACCTTTCCCACCCCGATCTCGCGGGCCGCATCTGGAAGAACCCCAAGGAAATTCCGGATAACGGCATCGACGACGACGGCAACGGCTACGTCGACGACGTCGTCGGCTGGAACTTCGCGCACGACAACGCCCAACCCAACGACGACAACTACCACGGCACGCACGTCGCGGGCGCCGCCGCCGGCGTCGCGAGCAAGGAAGGGCGCAGGCCCGCCTCGGAGAGCGAGTGCCAAGAGGCCATCTCGCTCCTGCCCGTCAAGCTCTTCGACGCCTACGGCGTGACGACCTCTTCGGACATCGTCGCCTCGCTCCGCTACGCCGTGGACGCGGGCGCCCAGGTCATCAACGCCTCGTTCGGCGCGCGCATGACGGGCACCAAGCTGCCCGCGCCCTTGGCCGAAACGCTCGCCTACATCGAATCGGCGGGCGTCTCGCTCGTGGCGGCCGCGGGCAACTACGGACAGGACCTCGAGCGTTTTCCCATCTTCCCGGCTTCCGCGACGAACGCGAATATCCTGACCGTCGCCGCGACGAACGACGCCGCGCGACTCTCCTCGTTCTCGAACTACGGAACGGCGCAAGTCGATATCGCGGCCCCCGGGGAGTACATCGAGAGCACCTTCCCGACGATCGTGACGCCGGGTATGCGCGACGCCGGGCGCTTCCGCGCCCGGCGCGATTCCTTGAGCGGAACCTCCGTCTCGGCGCCGCTCGTCTCGGGCGCGCTCTCGCGGCTCTGGTCGCGACATCCCGCCTTCAGTCAAAGCGAAGCCCGCGAGCAGCTGCTCCGCGAAGCCCAGAACTCGCCGGCCCTGAACGGCGGCGTCGCCAACGGCCGATTGCTGAGAGAGGAAACGACGAACATCGGTCCGTAGATCCATGGGGAACAAGACGCTCATCGGTACCGTCGTCATCGGATTCGGGCTCGGCCTCGGGTTGAGCTCGTTCGAAGCCAGCCCCCCGCCGCGCGCGCCCGTCGAGAACGTGGCACCTTCGGCCCCGAAGCTCGGGAGCGCGGAGGCGCCGAACGGCGACGAGCGGAGTCGCCCGACCTCGGCTCCGAAAAGCGGCGAAGCGAAGATCCCCGTCGACGAGACCTTCCCGGTGCCGGAAGCCTGGAAGCGCCTCGCCTCGGACGCCAAGGAGATTTGGGCCCGCGAAGACAAGATCGGTGGCGTGCTTCGGCGCGAGCGCATCCTCGAAACGCGCTTTAAGTTTCCGCTCGTCCGCGTCGAAGACGAGATCCGCGGCGACGGCACGACGAGACTGCGCTCGGTGTACGTGGCCGACCACATGCTCGTGAAGCTCGCGAGCGCGCGACGCGAAGGGGAAGTCGACGCCTTTTTGCGCGAGCATTCGCTCCGGCTCCGCAAGCGCTTGCCCGGACAGCGCCTCATCCTCGTGGCCTTCGAATCGGAGCGACCCGAGCGCTACCAAGAGGTCCTCGCGTTGCTGAAAACGCGCTCGGATCTTTTTGAGCGCGTCGACCGCGACGATATTGCGCTGCGCGATTGAAAATAGGCGATGCGCTGCATCGACACTTATGCACAGGGCCCTGTGGGTGACTCTGTGGATTGCGATGATTTTCGTGACCTCATCCTTACATGGATGTGAATAAGATTATTTCGCGCCCTAGGGTCGTCTGCCTTGACAGCAGATTTTCGGAAAAGCCCTTTTTTTTGGCCACCGAATTCCCTAAATGCACCTAGGTCCGAGCGCATTCGTGTCTCTTCTCGTGAAGGGCCGTGGGAGCTTCGGACGGGGGATCCACAACAAAGAAAACGGCCCAAAAGGCTCACGTGATCTTGGTCGAACGGGAGAAATCCCAAGGCTTTCAAGCCTTTTGCCAAGTGACCCTACGTGACCATATAGGGTATTGCCTGTTTCTATTAGTTGTGTGATCCTAAGCTTGTTCGGCACTAGATGTTGATAATTGACGTCTAGGGGCATCGAGGAACCTGGGGAGGGACCTCGACAGGACAAGCAAAAATCAAGGGTCCCAATGGATGGGGTTCGAAAGTTTTTGCAGCGCGTCTCAAAGAGGCGCGTTTTGTCGGTAGTCGACTAGGGAGGAAGACCATGGACGTTTCGCGTTTCAATCTGACCGTTGAGGAAGCCGCTCCGAAGGCTCAACCGGGCATTCACACCGTGAAAGGCAAAGACGGTAACGTCCTTCCCTTCGACCAAAGCCGCCTGCTTCAGCTCATCCGCGAAGCCGCCTCGGGCTACGAGTCCGAAGTCGACTCCGAGCTCATCGGCCGCGAGACGCTCAAGAACCTTTTTGAAGGCATGCCGGCCGATAAGGTCTTCCCGGCCTCCATCATGGCGGCGCGCTCCTACATCGAGCAAAGCCCGGCCTATTCCTACGTCACGGCCCGTCTTCTCCTTCAGCAACTCTTCGAAGAAGCCGCCGGTCAAACGGTGACCCTCGCCGAGCGCCAGACGGTTTACCGCACCTACCTCCCCAAATACCTCCGCACCGGCATCGCGGCCGGCCGCGTGGACGCCCGCCTCGAGACGGAATTCGACCTGCAAGTCCTGGCCGACGCGATCAACCCCGGTCGCGACGAGCTCTTCAACTTCCTCGGCCTGCAGACCCTCTACGACCGCTACTTCATCCACGTCGAAGGCCGTCGCATCGAGCTCCCGCAGATCTTCTGGATGCGCGTCGCCATGGGCCTCGCGCTCATGGAAAAGACGAACGCCGACCGCACCCTGCGCGCGAAGGAGTTCTACGACGTCCTTTCGCAGTTCCACTTCGTGAGCTCGACCCCGACGCTCTTCAACGCCGGCACGCCCTACCCGCAGCTCTCGAGCTGCTTCTTGACCTCGGTGCCGGACGACCTGCACGGCATCTACACGGCGCTTCGCGACAACGCGATGCTCTCGAAGTTCTCGGGCGGTCTCGGTAACGACTGGACCCCCGTGCGTGGCCTCGGCTCGCACATCAAGGGCACGAACGGCCAATCCCAAGGCGTGATTCCGTTCCTCAAAGTCGCCAACGACACGGCCATCGCCGTGAACCAAGGCGGCAAGCGCAAGGGCGCCGTCTGCGCGTACCTCGAAACCTGGCACGTCGACATCGAGGAATTCCTCGAGCTCCGCAAGAACACGGGCGACGACCGCCGCCGTACGCACGACATGAACACGGCGAACTGGATCCCCGACCTCTTCATGAAGCGCGTCGAAGCCAAGGGCAAGTGGACGCTCTTCACGCCGAACGAGTGCCCCGACTTGCACGACCTCTACGGCAAAGACTTCGAGAAGGCCTACGTCGCTTACGAAGAGAAAGCCGCGCGCGGCGAGATCAAGAACTTCAAGACGGTCGAGGCTTCGGATCTCTGGCGCAAGATGCTCACGATGGTTTTTGAGACGGGCCACCCTTGGCTCACCTTCAAAGACCCGTCGAACCTGCGCTCGCCCCAACGTCACGCCGGCGTCGTGCACAGTTCGAACCTCTGCACGGAAATCCTGCTCAACACGAACGCCGACGAAATCGCCGTTTGCAACTTGGGCTCGGTGAACCTCGCGGCGCACACCACGGAAAAGGGCCTCGACATCGCCCTCGTCCAGCAGACGGTTTCGACCGCCATGCGCATGCTCGACAACGTCATCGACCAGAACCTCTACACGGTCGACACGGCCAAGAACTCGAACCTCAAGCACCGTCCCGTGGGCCTCGGCCTCATGGGCTTCCAGGACGCCCTCTATAAGCTCCGTCTTCCCTACGACTCGGAAGGCGCGATGCAGTTCGCCGACGAGTCCATGGAAGCGATCTCCTACTACGCGATCCTCGCGTCGACGGAGCTCGCGGCGGAACGCGGCACCTACGAATCCTACAAGGGTTCGCTCTGGGACAAGGGCGTGCTCCCCGTCGACACGATCGCCTACGTCGATGACGCCCGTGGCGGCGCGACCGACGTTCCGCGCGGCATGAAGATGGACTGGGCGCCGGTGCGCGAAGCCGTCAAGAAGCACGGCATGCGCAACTCGAACTGCATGGCCATCGCGCCGACCGCGACGATCTCGAACATCGCCGGCTGCACGCAGTCGATCGAGCCGACCTACAAGAACCTCTTCGTGAAGAGCAACATGTCGGGCGAGTTCACGGTCATCAATCCCTACCTCGTCGAGGACCTCAAGAAACTCGGCCTGTGGGATGCGGCCATGATCGCGGACCTCAAGAAGCTCGACGGCGAGCTCGACAGTCTCGACCGCGTTCCGGCCGAGCTCAAGGCGCTTTACAAGACGGCCTTCGCCGTCGAGCCGCGCTGGCTCATCCAGGCCGCCGCCCGTCGCCAGAAGTGGATCGACATGGGCCAAAGCCTGAACCTCTACATGGCCGCCCCGAGCGGTCGTAAGCTCGACGAAATGTACCGTTACGCCTGGAAGACGGGCCTCAAGACCACGTACTACCTGCGCAGCCTCGGTGCCACGACCGTCGAGAAGTCCACGGTCAACACCCGCGAGCACAACCACGTCACGCCGCTGAGCCCAGCCCGCGCCGAAGCACGCGCGAGCTACCAGCCGAGCTTCAACGCCACGCAAAAGGTTCCCGCCGCCACGGCTCCCGCGGCCGGCATGGACGCCGTGACCGCGGCGGCGAAGCCCGCCACCGATATGAGCGACGTGAAGGCTTGCTCGATCGATAACCCCGATTGCGAGGCCTGCCAGTAAGGCGGGGCCCGAAGGAAAAGGAGAGAACATGTCTACCCTTGGCGTTCTCGAGTCCGCCCAACAAAGCATGCTCGAACTGGGCAAGTCTTCGCGCATCCAGGTCGATGAGAAAAAGCTCATCAACTGCCGCGCCGACCTCAACCAGCTCGTCCCGATCAAGTACCAGTGGGCGTGGCAACACTACCTCGACGCTTGCGCGAACCATTGGATGCCGCAAGAAATCTCCATGGCTCGCGACATCGAGCTCTGGAAGTCCAATCAACTGAGCGAAGACGAACGTCGCGTCATCAAGCGCAACCTCGGCTTCTTCTCGACGGCGGACTCGCTCGTCGCGAACAACCTCGTGCTCGCGGTGTACAAGCACCTCACGAACCCCGAAGCGCGCCAGTACCTGCTGCGCCAGGCTTTCGAAGAGGCGCTCCATACGCACGCCTATCAGTACATCGTGGAATCGCTCGGCCTCGACGAGGGCGAAGTCTTCAACATGTACCGCGAGATCCCGAGCATCCATAACAAGGATGCCTTCGAGCTCAACCTGACGAAGAACCTTCTCGATCCGAACTTCGAAACCGAGTCGTTCAAGGGCGCCCAAGGCTTCCTCGACAACCTCATCGGCTTCTACGTCATCATGGAAGGCATCTTCTTCTACTCGGGCTTCGCGATGATGCTCCAGTTCAAGCGCCAGAACCGCATGGTCGGCTCGAGTGAGCAATTCGAGTACATCCTGCGCGACGAAACGAAGCACATGAACTTCGGCATCGACGTGATCAACCAGATCAAGATCGAGAACCCCGACATCTGGACGCGCGAGCTCCAAGAGAAGGCCATCCAGAACGTGCGCGAAGCCGTTCACCTCGAGATTGCCTACGCGCAAGACTGTCTGCCGAACGGCATCCTCGGCCTGAACGTCGAGATGTTCACGGACTACGTGCAGCACATCGCCGACCGTCGCCTCGAGCGCATCGGCCTGCCGCACATCTTCGGTTCGGAGAACCCCTTCCCCTGGATGAGCGAGGTTCTCGACCTCCGCAAGGAGAAGAACTTCTTCGAAACGCGCGTCACCGAGTACCAAACCGGCGGCGCCCTGAGCTGGGACTGATCCCACCGCGAACTTGATTCGAGCGAAGCCCCGCTTTCCCCTTACGAGGTGGGAAGCGGGGCTTTTCTTTCGGGCTCCGTTTTTGACCCTTCTCACGGGAAAGCGGGGCTTCCCTCCACTCGTTTCGGGGCGAGCGGCCCGTCGAAAGCCCCCCACCTTTGGCGTAGGCCTTGCAACGCTTAGAAGGATTGGAGGTTTTCGAATGGAATACACCAAAGACATGACGCGCCAGGAGTCCCTGGAGAAGCTGGCTTCGCTCGTGGACGACATCGAGTTCGCGATGCTCACCACGGTCGACCACGACGGCAGCCTGCGCAGCCGCCCCATGGGCACGCAGAAGCTCGAGCGATCGACCGGCACGCTCTGGTTTTTCACGAGCGACGACTCGCCCAAATCGGGCGAGATCCACGACGACGCGCGCGTGAACGTGGTCTACGCCAAACCCGACGAGCACCGCTACGTCTCGATCTCGGGCCACGGCGAGATCACGCGCGACGCCGACAAGCTCGCTGAGTTGTGGAAGCCCACGCTCAAAGCTTGGTTCCCCAAGGGCCTCGAAGACCCGCATATCGCCTTGCTCAAGGTGAGCATCGAGAAGGCCGAGTACTGGGACGTCGACACGAGCCGCATGACCCAACTTCGGGGTTTGCTCGAGTCGCTCCTCACCGGCGAACGCCCCCAAGGCTTGGCCGAAAATCGCAAGCTCAACATCACCCCCTCTCACTAGATCACGGCCCCTTCTTCGTGCGGAGAACGCATGGAGAGGGGGCTCTTTTGGGGCCATTTCGCGTCGCGCATGCGATCCTGCTTGACCGCCCCCCGCCGACTTCGTCATAGATGGCCGAGTTCCCTTAACCTTTAAGGAGTGCCACATGACGTTTCGCTTTCTTGCTGTCGTTGCCCTTGCCGCCCTTCCGCTGAGCGCCCAAGCCGCGATGAGCCCCAAAGACGCCCAGAAAGCCGAAATGAGCCGCGAAGGAAATCTCGCGAGCGTGGCCACGACCTACTTCCAAACGAAAGTTCAAGGCGCCACGCCCGATTACTGCGGCGACACCGGCACGGCCGTCACCACGACCTCGACGATGAAGGTCAGCGCGGACTCTTCCTTCAAGAAGGAAACGGGCACCTACATCTACGAAGGCACCTATGTCGTCTCGAAGGCCTGCTACACGGGCAGCACCCAATCGGGCGCCTACCGCGATTTGATCGAGTCCGCGCTCGTGAAGTGCGCGCGCGAAGGCACGCTTGATTCCGCGACCGGCGCGATCCGTCGCACGAAGCGCGACGTCTGCAGCCTCGTGAAGAAGCTCACCCTTCAATAACCGCCGCTTCGGACGCCCCTTGGCCGCCCCCTCGCCGCTCCAACCCCGCATCGTCTTCGAGGACATGAACGTCCTCGTCGTGTCGAAGCCGGCGGGGCTGCTGAGCCAGGGCGACCACTCGGGCGAGACCCACCTTGTGGAGTGGGCCCAGGCTTACCTGGGCCGCCCGTACGTGGGCCTCGTCCATCGCCTCGACCGCAACACCTCGGGCCTCATGGTGCTGGCCAAACGCACGAAGGCCGCCGATCGACTCACCAAAGCTTTGCAGGGCGGGGAACTCAAGCGCAGCTACCTGGCCTGGCTCGAGGGCGAAGTCCACCCCGCGGCCGAATGGGAAGACTGGCTCCTGAAGGACGAAGCCCGCAACGAAACCCGCGTCGTGCGCGAGGGCGTGGCCGGGGCCAAGATCGCCCGTTTGCACGTAGAGCCGCTCGCCTTCGTGGCCGACGCCAAGGCCCCGCGTACGCTTTGTCGTTTTGAACTCGACACGGGTCGCAGCCACCAGATCCGGGTGCAGTCGGCCGCGCGCGGGCACCCCCTCGTGGGGGACGCCAAGTACGGATCGCGCTCGGACTTTGGTCGTCCGGCCCTGCATTCGGCGACGCTCGAGTTCCCGCACCCCATCTCGAAGGAGCTTCTGCGCTTTGAAGACCCTTTACCCGCCGAGCTGGAAGCCTTAAAACTCTCCCGTTCATGAAGAAAGCAACGAAGCCCGCCCCCAAGTCCGTCAAGAAGGTCGCGGCCGCCACCCAAGGCACGAACGATGATCGTTTGAGCCCCGAAGAGATCCTGCGCGCCTTCCAAAGCGGCGAAGCCAAACCCTACCGTCTGCTCGACACGGGCGACGGTCGTAAGCTCGAAGACGTGGGCGGCTACTCTTTTAATCGCCAATGCCCCGTGGCCTTCTGGCGCGCTAAAAAATCTCCCGCCGAATGGCGACGCGTGCACGCCGAGCACAAGCGCACCGACACGGGCGGCGGCTACTGGGAACAAAGCGGCAAGACCCCGCCCTACTGGTTCACCCAAGTCGGACGACTTGTCTTCAAAACGAAGATGACGGCCTTCGGGCACCTGGGCTTCTTCGCCGAGCAGGCCGAGCAATGGGACTGGTTTCACGACTCGATCGCCGCGCGCGTCGCCACGAACGCGAACGACGATGCGCGCCCACGCGTCTTGAACCTTTTTGGTTACACGGGCGGCAGCTCGATCGCCTGCGCGCTGGGCGGCGCCGTGGTCACGCACGTGGACGCCGCGAAGGGCGTCGTGGACTGGTCGCGACAAAACGCGGCGCTCAACGGCGTGCCCGAGGGACGCATGCGCTACGCCGTCGAGGACTGCCTCGTGTTCCTGGAGCGCGAAGCCAAGCGCGGTAATCGTTACGACGGCCTCATCATGGATCCGCCGAGCTACGGACGCGGGCCGAACAAGGAAGTCTTCAAGCTCGAGGATGACGTGCTCAAACTCCTCGACCGCGCGAAGGCCGTGCTCAAACCCTCGCCGATGCTCTTTCATTTCTCGTGTCACACGCCGGGCTTCACGCCCGTCGTGCTGAAGGAACTCGTGCTCGATATTTTCCCGGCGTTTCGCGACACGCACGCGATCGAGACGGGCGAGATGCTCGTGCGCGAAAGCGCGGATGGCCGCCCCGTACCCTCCGGGTTTTATTGCCGTAGTTTGAAGAAAGCTTAGCTCGTCGGTCGACGACATTCGCTTTGGCGAAGTTCGCGGAATTCCGTGGAGTGTGAACTTCGCGTGAAGTTTCATTCCACAACCCACAACACGCTTTATGCCTTCTTTATTGGAGGCTACCCGCGAGAGTTCCGATGCTAAGAACATGCGGACCGCCAATCTTTTGACCGTTACCTTCTTCCTCGCCCTCTCGGGCTGCATTGGCGTTATCGAAGAAGCCGCCACTCCGGTCGCCACGACCGACTCCAACCCCGTAGCCGTTTCCCAAGACATCCGCTTCGACGGCGTCGAGCAGGCCAAGGGCATCGCCCACAACAAGATCGAAGTCCGCTTCCGTCCCGCCTCGGGCGGTTCCGGGCAGTTCAGCTATCGCGCCTATCTCGACGGCTCCAGTTCCTCGGCCGCCTCCATCAGCGGCGCCTCCTCGGTCGTCGACGTGAACGGACTCATCACGCTCGTGGTCCCCGGCCTCAAACGCGAGCACACCTATAACATCGTGATCAAGGCCCACGACCCCGTGGCCAACAAGGAAGACCCCAACACCAAGCAGCTCGCCGCCGCGACCCTCGCCTACGAAGTCCCCGACTTCTCCGGTCTCGCCGCCCTCGAGAACGTGGCCGGCGCCGACGGACAAACCCAACTTCTGGCGCGCTGGAGCCCCGCCACGCCCTCCTCCGTTAGCTCGAACCCCTTCGAAGCCGACCCGAACGCCATCTCCGGATACAACGTCTACATCGGACAATCCGAAGATGCGCTCAGCCTCTACGGCTCGATCGGCTCCATCGCCGACCCCAAGCCCCTCGCCAACCAGTTCCTCATCACCGGTCTTCAGTCCGGCATCAACTACTACGTCCGCGTGCGCGCGCTGAACTCCGAAGCCGCCGCTCCGCGCGAGGACCTCAACTCGCTCACGCTCCAGCGCAAAACGCTCACCAAAGAACCCATCCGCTTTGAGGGACTTGGCACGCTTTCGATTCCCACCACGAGCGACGGCTACAACAAAATCAAGCTGAGCTGGGCACCGGGCACCGGCAACTACTCCCGTTACCGCCTCTTCGTGTCGACCGACGCGACCTCGGTCTTTGACCCCACGACCGCGCAGCCTTTCGCTCCCGACATCACCACGCTCGGCACGACTTCCATCCAGCTCACCGTGCCCACGCCGCACACCGTTTACTACGCCGCCATCGTCGCCTGCTCCGACTCCAACTGCACCGAGTACCGTGGCCACGACGTCGTGCGCGCCGTTCGCACTTCGCCGCCCGTCGCGCCCTTCAACGGCATCGACACCATCACCGCACCCACCGGCGACGATGGCTTAACCTCGCTCATCCTGAACTGGTCGCTCCCCAACACGCTCCAGGGCGACTACACCGAAATTCGCGTCTTCAAAACGAACGGCAACGGGAACTACAACGCCGCGACCGACTTGATCGGAGCCTTCGACCCGGCTACCCCCGCCGTCATGGGCATCGCGGCCGCCACGCCGACCTCGGTCACGCTCAAAGGTCTGCGCACCGAAGAAGAGTACTGCTTCATCGCGAAGGCCTACGCCGCGTCGCCCGCCGATCCGGAGAACCCGAGCGGCCGCACCCACGCGAACGAACGTAAAGTCTGCGGCATTCCGAAATACTCCGCGCCCGGATTCTCCGGACTCAAGAGCGCCTGCAAGAACTTCTCCTCCACGGGCTTCACCGTGGAATGGAACACGCCCAATCCCGTGGGCATCTATAGTTTCTACGAAATCTGGTACCGCCGCGCTTCCACCGGCACCTTCTCCTACGCCGAAGCCCAGGCCGGTCACCCCGATTACGTCAAAGTCACCGCCGCGAACTCGGCGACCTCGTACACTTTCTCCAACCTCACCCCGGCCACGAACTACCGCATCGGTATGCGCACCTACTTCAGCAATCCCGCCTCGGGCCAAGTCTTCCGCGACACGAACGTCGTCACCACGGCCTGCGCCACCCAGGCCGCCAAGGTCGAACACAAGGGATGGATGCAAATCGTCGCGCTCGGCCCCAAGATCAACGGCCTCGCCGTACCGCCGGCTCCGCTCCTTGAGCGCTTCACCATCCCCGGCACCGACGGCATCCCGGCCGACGGCGTCGACAACGTCTTCCGCCATCGCTACCCGCAAGAAAGCCCCTTCGGCGTGCAAGGCTCCACGGCCTCGCGCACCGGCATGGTCCGTCTCATGTGGGAAGACTTCGTGCTCTCGGCGGGACTCGGCACCATGTACAACTTCAACGCCACCGCCAACACCGGCTACAAGATCTTCCGCAAGGCTTATCGTACTTCGCACGCCACGATCCAACCGACCATCGTTGCCGACGTGTCCGAGGGCACCTGGACGGAGCTGACGCCGACGCCGATTCCGGCCAAGCGCGAGCTCTACCCCGGCACTACGAACTGGGCCTACTTCGGCGAATTCGTGGACTACTCGATCGATCGCAGCGGACTCGCCGCGAACGAAACCAAGATCTACTGGTACAAGGTCGAGGCCTACATCAACGGCATCAAGGTCGACTTCGAAACGACCCCGCCCGACGGCGTCGTCAAGATCATCGTGCCGCCCAACAACATGGGACTTATGCACCGCTGGATGGCCAACAAGGATTTCTGCGACGCGATCAAACGCTCGCCGCAGCGAAACCAGAACTACCGCTGCGCCTACAACGGCATCGGCTCCGTCGGCGGCTTCTACGATATGCAGCATCACCTGCTCATCGACCGCTTTCACCTCGGCACGAACTTCTCGCGCGGCAACTCGAGCAAACGCTGCACGCAGAACTCCGGCGACCCCGCGCACTACTATCCCAACGACAGCGCCAACAACGGCACGCTCGACGGGGATTGCATCGCTTGGCAGTCCCTCTACAGCAACACCGTGATGACCGCCTCGGCCCCCGGAACCGTCATGATGCTCCAGGGTGACTATTGGAACGAAACGGCCATCAACATCCCGCCCGCCCACGACAATACGCTTACGAACTGGTACCGCCCGACGGACCTTCAGCCCGACAACTTGACCCGCTTCGACGCGACGACGAGCGTCTTGCCTCCGCAATCCGACGAGTTTCCGCTCGGGCGCGGCTACGGCACGCTCATGACTTCGAACAACGCCAAGCTGCACGTCACGGGCCACATCTCCTACGTCGACGCGCAGGCCCTCTGCGCGAGCCATGATGTCCGCCACCTCGGCCAAAGCCGTCGCAAGCGCTTGCCTCGCATCAAAGAGAAAACTCGCTACATGAGCTTCGGCGCCTTCGCCGACGCGCGTTTCGATTCGCTGGCGTCGGAGGTCCAAAACACGAATACGGCCGATCGCGACTGCGATCAGAGCAGCCCGCTCGGCGGCAAGTTTCCCTACGGAAACTTCATCGACTTCAACGACCCCGACAAGTCGGGTTTCCGCTACTTGAACGGCAACGCCGGCGCCTTTTCCACCGAAGCCTGCACGACGCTTTACGGGGCCCAACACCCCAACAACGACACGAGGGAGTGGACCGGCGACTACTGGTTCTGCGACCCGAGCTGGGGTTGCAGCGCCGGCTACCGCGACGAAGCCGAAACGGTCCCGCTCGAGAACAAGTGGGACCCGGGATTGCGCGACACCTGGAAGAGCGGCAACGGGCTTTACGCCAACATGAAGTACAGCGGGGCTTCCTTCATGGCTTTCTCGCCGATTTGGTGGGGCTATTGGGCCGACAACTGGAACTTCTTCAGCCCCGCCGTCGGCCTCCCGCTCGACTGCGTCGGCGGCGCTTGCCAGTTCAACGGGGAAAGCGACGACAACGAACGCGTCACGGCCAAGGCCACGGGCGCCGCCGTGTCGAACTTCTTCGGATCGCTACTCTCGCGCTGGAGCAACGCCTATACGCTCGAATCGGCCGCGGCCGGAGGTGCCTACTACACCCTGGAG
>ERZ761607.779-NODE-779-length-47131-cov-11.478588_pt1 | contig 47131 bp, 50 predicted proteins | sample MGYA00511164_ERZ761607 | MGnify/ENA primary metagenome ERZ761607 (study PRJEB28899, sample SAMN02445080) | bioreactor sludge metagenome | biome: EBPR sludge | place: Australia: Brisbane, Thorneside Wastewater Treatment Plant | collected 2011-06-22 ...
ATAGCGCGCCCTGCATGGCGAACCACGCCTGCATCGCGGTGAGGCCGGCGCACAGCAATAGCAGTAGACTGAGCCCGAGCCGGATGATAATGGACACGGCAAATCGCTCCCTGTTCGCACCAGGCGGCGGTTTAGATCCTCCCCCGAGTTCGCACCTCGGGGGTTGATCGCGGATACATATGCCGTCTTAACGTACTCCATTCATCGCAACAACTCAACATTTCGCTTGACAGCGCAACTCGTTCGTGCCTACGAATGTTCGTGGTCTGTAGGGTCGTCATTCATGTTCGGTCGCATCTTCGACATATTCCGCCCAGCTCCCAAGCAGCCGCCGGCCCCGCCGGTGTGGCTCGATATCGCTATGGGCGAGGTGGGCGTGCACGAGTTCGCCGGCCCCGAGACGCACAACCCGCGCATTCTGGAGTACCATCAGAAGACCACGCTCCGGGCCACCGACGACGAGACGCCGTGGTGCTCATCGTTCGTGAATTGGGTGCTCGACAAGGGCGGCGTCGTCGGTACGAGCAACGCCCAGGCGCGGTCGTTCCTGACGTGGGGCATCCACCTGCCGGAGCTGCGCAAGGGCGCGATCGTCGTATTCAAGCGTGGCAAGCACGAGTGGCAGGGGCATGTCGGCTTCGTGCACTCGTGGGACGACAAGAGCGTATGGGTCGTCGGCGGCAACCAGGGCGGCCGGGGCGGCGAGTTCGGCGGCGGCGTGACGATCACCGAGTTCCCGATCGCTGACATCCTCGATGCACGCTGGCCGAAGTCCATCTACAACTCGACGACGGTGCAGGCGGCCGGCGGCGCGGGGCTGAGCACGGTCGCGCAGAAACTCCTCGACGACCCGCTGATCGCGAAGGGCCTGGACCTGAGCCAGGCCGTGTCGACGAGCCTGCACGTCGTACTGCTGGTCGTGCAGCTCGGGTGCATCGCGTGGATCGTGAGTGAACGTGCCAAGCGTATGATGAGGGATGGGGCATGAAGATGTTCGGCGTCAATCGCTACGTCGCGCTATCGCTGATCGCCTTGACGCTCGGGCTGTGGACGTTGGTCACGTACCGCGTCGTCAACTACGGCCACCTCAAGGAGACCGTGGCGCAGCAGAAGTCCACGATCGACACGGCCAACCGCGCGAGCCAGGCGGTCGCCGAGGCCGAGAGGCGCATCGCCACCGACCAGACCACGCTCGACGCCGAGCTGTGCAGGCGCGGGTGGATGGCGCGTTGCCCGTCTAAGCACCCGCTCATTGCGCAGTTCGTGAACATGAACACCATCGGCCAGGAGCTGCCCCCCGTCGCTCCTGTTGCCGTAGGGGGTGGCAGCTCAACAACAGGTGATCCCTCGTCCCCTGCGGATGGCGCCCGGCCGTCGCTGCCACCCCCGTCCCAACCTAAGCGCAAGCGTGGCCAGACCAAGGCCGTAGCTTCAACGTCGCCGCCCTGCGGCCCCCTCAAATAAGGAGGGGATCTTGCGCGTCCTCGCCCCAATAATAATGCTGCAGTGCGCAGCGTGCTCCGCTGACCCCGTGCCGGACGCGTGCCTCGCGCTGCGGCCCTACCTGCCGATACAGGTGGAGCAGGCTGACACGGTGCCGACCAAGAAGGCGGTGCTGCGAGCCAACATCGCACACAACGAGGCGTGCTCGCCGCCGGTGATCAAGCCGTGGTCCACGACAGTCGCGGGGGCACGCTGATGGCCGACAACGCCGACCTGTTGAAAGAGATCCACGCCCTCGAAGTGCGCTTGCTCTCTGGCATCACCGAGTTGAACGAGAAGTGGCGCACAGAGGTGGTTGGCGTCGAGCGCCGGCTGCAGCTTGAGATCCACAAGCTCAACCTCGACATGAACGCGCGCATCGAGATGTTCGTGCGCAGCGAGGCGGAGCGGCGCGCGGAGGCGCACAAGGAGAGCGCGAAGGACAACGGGGCGAAGTTCATGGCCGCGATCAGCGTGCTGATCTCGATCGCCATGGCGTTCGCGCAGTTCGTGGGGAAGGCGATTGTCTCGCAATAGGAACCAACCGCGAGGTGAGGTTGGCCTGCTGAGCCCGGCGGCGCAGTGGGAACTCCTGTTTGCGTCCAAAGAGGACTTCCACGAGGGCGAGCAGCGCCCGCGCGAAGAGTGGATCGCCCTGCTCGACGAGTTCGGCGAGGACGGCGTACTGGAAGTGGTCGCATCGGGGCGCATGCCTGTCGAGATCGCAATCTCCAATCGCATCCCGATGATGGTCTTCCGCGAGTGGATGGACAAGAACGTGTCCGCCGACCGCATGCTGACGGCCCAGCGCAGCTTCGCGGAGGTGTCCATCTTGAAGAGCCAGCTCAGCCTCGCGGCCCAGCCGGCGAACCCGGCCGAGGCTGCGCTGCAAAAGGAGCTGTCGAACCGCTACGCGTGGCTGGCCGAGCGCGCGGATCCAGAGAAGTGGGGGCCGCCGCGCCAGAAGAACGACGCGCCGCCGATGGTCAACATCGTGTTCAACATGGACAAGGTGCAGGCGGCCCCAAGCGAAGAGCAGATCGCCAAGGTCATCGAGGCGCAGGCGATCAATGTCTCTACGCCCGACGAACTACTCGACGACGACACACAACACCAGGCGCCGGCGCCCAAGCCGCGCCTCGCCCCGCCGCGCAACGTCGCGGTGCCGCAGCTCTCCATGCCAGAGGGCTTCGGTGAGGCGACCAGCGCGGGCGTCGTGAAGGTGCAGGCGACCAAGCGCGCCCCGAGCGCTGCCGACAGGTGGACCTTCGGCCCGAGCGCGTTCGCGCCGCGCAGGGCTGCGGCGGGGGGTGCACGATGAGCCTCGATGAAGAGGACTACGTCGAGCCCGAGGGCGACGACACCATCGAGTACGTGCCCTCGCGCACGCTGGCGAAGTTTCACCAGTCGAATGAGCGCATCCGTGGCGTGCTCGGGCCTGTCGGCTCGGGCAAGAGCGTCGGCATGGTGATGGAGATCCTGCGCCGCGCGCAGGAGCAGCGACCCAACCGGAAGGGCGTGCGCCCGTTCCGCGCGCTCGTAGTGCGCAACACCTATGCCGAGTTGAAATCGACCACGATCAAGACATTCGAGCAGTGGCTTGGTCCGCTTGGCCGCTTCACGTACGGCAGCCCGATCGAGTTCAACGCGTACCGATCGCTGCCGGACGGCACGATCATGGACCTGACCGTCTACTTCCTGCCGCTCGACCGCGAGGAAGACGCGAAGAAGCTCAAGTCGCTTGAAATCACGATGGCCTGGGTCAACGAGGCGTCGGAGGTTCCCGAGGCGGCGTTGAAGGTGCTGCGCGGTCGCGTCGGCCGCTTCCCCTCGAAGAAGGCCAACGGCGTCGAGGCGACGTGGCGCGGCATCATCATGGACACCAACCCGCCGAGCACGCGGTCGTGGTGGTATGAGCTGTTCGAGAAGAAGCGCCCGAAGGGCCACGTCATCTTCAAGCAGCCGGGCGGCCTGGTGCGGCACCCCGACGACCCCGACACCTACTTGCCGAACCCGCTGGCGGAGAACATCAACCACCTGCCGGGCGGCTACGAGTATTACTACGATCAGGTGAACGGGTCGTCGCGCGACTACATCACCGCGATGGTGCTCGGCGAGTACGCCGCCACCTACGAGGGCAAGGCGGTCTGGCAGCAGTATGAGGACGCGGCGCACGTCGCGCCGCACGGGCTGCAGGCGAGCCCCAACGGGCTGCTCATCGTTGGCATGGATTGGGGCCTGAACCCGGCCGCCGTGTTCACGCAGATGAGCCCGACCGGGACACTCTACGTCGTCGACGAGATCGCGCCTACCGACCTCACGCTCGACGAGTTCCTGTCGGAGCACTTCATCCCGAAGGTGCTGCAGAATTTCCCGCGCTTCGCCGTGCAGGTGATCGGCGACCCGGCGGGCGAGCAGCGGTCGCACCTTGGGCAGATGAACGCGTTCCAGACGCTTCGGGCGCGTGGCATTGCCGCCGTGCCGGCGCCGACTAACGACTTCATCCTTCGGCGCGACGCGGTTGCGCACTTCCTCACGAAGAGGAACGGCTTCCTCATGGACGCCAGGTGCGCGCAGCTCCGGGAAGCGTTGCTGGGCGGCTACCACTACGCGTTCGCGCGCGGTGCGAAGGACACCTACAAGGACCGCCCCGAGAAGAACCACTCGTCGCACATCGCCGACGCGCTCCAGTACGCGAGCCTGTTCTACTACAACGCCGCCGTGCGCCCGCCGCGCGTCAAACGTCCGGTGTCCGAAGAGACATCGAACTACCGCTACGCATAAGGGGGCACCGACGCCATGCTGCCAGTGACACAGACCGCCTCCGGGGCGATGGACTTCTTCGACATGCTGATGCGCGACTTCGCGCAAGGCGACCTGCTCGACGAGCTGAGCAGCTACGTGAGGACCGCGTTCGGCGAGGCGCAGCGGCACAAGACCAGCGCCGGCGTCGAGCAGGAGATCATGCGCTGCATGCGCGCTGTCAACAGCGAGTACGACCCCGAGGACCGGGAGATGGTCGCCGCGTCAGGCGTCGACATATATATGGGCATCACCAACCTCAAGGTGCGGGCGCTCAAGAGCTGGGTGACGGACATCCTCGCCAACGCCGAGGACCAGCCGTGGACGTTCAAGGCAACGCCCATGCCCGAGCTGCCGGCCGAGGCCGAAGAGGCGGTGATCGACGCGCTGATCCGTGAGCTGCAGGAGAACGGCCTGAACGTCGATCTCCGACAGAAGGCGGCCTACTTCAAGGACGTGGCGCAGAAGCACGCCGACAAGCTCGCCGAGAAGGCAGTGCGTCGCATGGAGACGAAAGTCCGCGACCTGATGCTCGAAGGCGGCTGGCGCGAGAGCTTCACGTCCTTCATCTCCGACCTGTCGACCTACCCGCTGGCCATCCTCAAGGGGCCGGTGATCGAGCGCGTGCCGGGCATGCGCTGGCAGGGCGCTGGACTGAAAGTCGTCGACCGGCTCAAGTACCGCATGCACCGGGTCCATCCGCTCGACTTCTTCCCGAGCCCCAACAGCTCGACGATGGACGACGGACGCTACGTCATCGAGCGCAAGCGGATGACGAAGGACGACATCCTCGGATCTATCGGGGTGCCGGGCTTCATGGAGCAGGCTGTCCGCTCGCTGATCGCGAGCCGGCCGAGCGGCGCGAAGGAAGTGCTGAACACTGACGCCGAGCGCGACACGCTCGAAGCGAAGGACGGTCGTATGAGCACGACCGACAACGTCTACGACGTGATCTGCTACTACGGGAAGGTTCCCGGCCGGATGCTCATCGAGCACGGCGTCGCGGTGGACGACCCGCAAAAGGACCAAGAGGCGGAGGTGTGGGTGTGCAGCGGCTTCGTGCTGCGGGCCATCCTCAACCCCCACCCGACAGGTAAGCGCCCCTTCTACGGCACCAGCTTCGAGCCGGTGCCTGGGTCTATGTGGGGCCGCTCGCTGCCGATCCTTTTGCGAGACCTCCAGCGCGTGTGTAATGCCGCGTCCCGGAGCCTCGTGCGGAACATGGCGTTCGCGAGCGGCCCCATCGGCGAGTACGACGTGAACCGCCTCGCCAACGAGACCAACATCGATCAGATCAGACCGTTCCGTCTGTACGCGGTGCAGTCGGACCAGTTCGCGCAGACGAACCAGGCGGCGCTCCGTTTCCAGAAGATCGACAGCAACGCTTCCGAGCTGATGAAGGTCTACGACTACTACTCGAAGATCGCCGACGACATCTCGGGCATCCCGTCGTACGTGCTCGGCAACCCGGCCACGGCCGGCGCGGGCCGCACGCTGGGCGGACTGTCGATGCTGATGGGCAACGCGGCCAAGGGCGTGAAGCTCGTCGTCTCGGGCGTGGACAGGTTCGTGATCGAGCCGCTGGTGGCGAACTACTACATCCTGATGATGCTGTTCGAGCCGGACCCGACCATCAAGGCCGACGTGGCGGTGGTAGCGCGAGGATCCTCCGGCCTGCTGCAGCGCGAGCTTTCGCAGGCGCGCGCCGTCGAGGTGCTGAACATGCTGACGCCCTACGCGCAGGGTGGCCTCGTGCCGCCGGAGGGGCTGCAGAGCGTGCTCCGCGACGTGCTGCGCGGCCTGGGCTACACGGCCGACGACATCGTGCCCGACCCCGAGCGGCAGAAGCAGCTCATGGAGCTGGCCCAGCGGATGGGCGTGTCGCAGCAGTTCGGCGACGGCGAGGCTCCGGCCACCGCCGGCCCGTCCATGGTCCCCGGTACACCAATGCCGCAGCTCGATGGCCGGTCGCTCCCGCCGCCCAACCCGGCGGACGCCGAGACGTTTCCCACAGCCTAAAGGAGTAAGTACAACATGAGTGTGACGATGGACGGCGAGGCCGTCTCGGTTGGCGATCAGGTGTTCGATGTCGTGTATGGTGTCGGAACGGTCGCCGAACTACTTGACAACGGCATCGTTGTGAGTTATGCGTCGATGCGTCGGCGTATGACCTACAACAGTTCGGGCATTCTTCGTATGAAGTCCGCACGGACATTGTACTGGCGTGACCCGATCCTCGTAGCGCCCGCCAAGGCGGACGCAAACTGGTCGAAGATCCGGGCGGTGTGCATGGCGGTGGTCGCTGCGTTCAGGGGGCAGGTATGAGCAGTCTGCGTGCAATCTCGACCGGCGTTTACACGCCCCCGCCGCAGTGGCCGGCGGGCAACCCCGCGCCGTCTGGCAACGTCTTCTTCCCCAACACCACCGGCTCTCCCCTGTCGCACGTCTTCACCGTCGAAGGCGCCGTGTGGGCCATTCAGGCGTGGGGCCTGCAGGCCGGCGACGAGATCATCGTCGAGATGGTTGAGGGCTGCGGCAGCGGCGACGTGTTCGAGCAGATGACCCTTGGGTGCTGCGCGATCTCGCTGACCCAGGACCGCAACACCATCCTGCTGCCGATCGAGGGGCGCTACCGCCTCAACGTCGTGACCGGCGACCCGGAGGACATCTACGTCCGCGCCCGCCCGTCGCCCATCTCACCCGAGATCGCGGCCAAGATGCTGTGCTGCGAGACGCCGACCGGCGGCGGCGCGGCTTCGACCGTCGCGAACGGCGACGGTTCGCTCACCGTCACGGGCGGCCCGAACTACACCGTTAACACGAACCCGATCGGTATGGCTGCGGCGCTCGCCGGCAGTGCTCCGGCGGTTCTCACGCTGGCCACCGCGCTCGGCGTGAACTTCGCACCGGCGGCGGCGCCCGCCACGTCGGTCGACCCCTCGACGCCCACGACGATGTTCGGCGCGCGTACCGCCCTCCTGGGCGAGCCGGCGGCGTGGCTGTCGATCGCAGGCTTCAAAGTACCCGCTTACTGAGGATCGAGCATGCAGCGCAGAAGTGAGTTTCTTTTCAACGGGTTCAACCAGGCCCTTGCCATCGGCAACGGGTCTGGCGTGTTCACCGTGTCTGAGAGCGCCGTCCGCATCGGCGTGTTCGGCCTGACCGGGGCGCAGAAGCTCCCGATCGAGTACCGCGTCGAGGGCCGCCTGTCCAAGACGCAGGGCCAGGATTTCTACTGGACCCCGTTCGTCGAGGCGGGCGCCGCCGTCGAGCTGAGCACGGCCAGCACGGTCGTCATCCTGACCGTCCCCGGCACCTACCGCGTGAACGTGTCGTCGATCTCGGTGAGCGCCCCGGTTGTCGTCTCCATGCAGGACATGGACCGCGACGAGGTGCACACGCGGTTCGTCTACGTGCACGGCACGGGCATCGGCGGCGGTGCGCCCGTCGCGTCGCACGCTCCGGCCCTCATCGGCTCGCCGGATGGCACCATCACCACGGGCGCGTCTGGCACCGATAATCAGACCCTCGCGGTCTCCGTCAATCCGGCGGCGACTGGCGCGGCTCTGGCGGGCAACGCTGGCGCCGTCGCGGCACTCGCGGCGGCTCTCGCCCCAGCGCTCAACGCGCACGCTCCGGCGGCTGTGGCGTCTGCGGACGGCACGATCGACGTTGTGACCGCAGGTCAGAACTTCGACATTGGCGTCAACGCGGCCAACGTGGCGATCGAGATTGCTACCACGCCGGCTGCCATCACGACCCTGGTTGCGGCGCTGGCTCCCGGTCTGAACGCTCACGCACCGGCGACGATCTCCAACCCGGATGGGGTCATCGACGTGACCCAGGCCGGGCAGGCGTTCACGCTGGACTTCGATCCGGCGGCTGCGGCGTCTGAGATCGCGGCCACGCCTGCAGCTATCACGACCCTTGTCACGGCGCTCACGCCCGGCCTCAACGCCCACGTCCCGGCGACGATCGCGTCCTCGGATAGCAGCGTCACGGTCACGGCGTCTGGCACCGATAGCCAGACCTTCAACCTGCAGGTCAACTCGGCGGGCATCGCGGCGTCGCTGATCTCGGCGGACGCTGGCAACGATATCGTGCTCGGCACCGACAGCAAGCTCAAGCTCGTCGAGACCGTCACCGCGCTCGCGTACAACCCGACGACCAAGGTGTTCACGTACACCGACGAGGCCGGTGCGGCGACGACCTACGACCTGTCTGCGCTCGCTGTGGACATCTACGTGAACGGCGCGACATTCAACGCCGGCACGGGCGTCCTGACGCTCACCGACAACGACGGCACGTCGCCCGACGTGGTGGTCGACCTGTCGGCCTACAAGGTGACGTGGACCGACAATGGCGATGGCACCCACACGCACGCCCAGGCCGGCGCGACGTACGTGCTCGACTTCAACGCCGCCGCGCTGCCCTACAGCAACGTGGCTTCGGGTATGGCCGCGACCGACGTGCAGGCCGCGATCGACGAGCTGGAGAACGCGCTGAACACGCCGCCGGCCGCAGCCGCCCCGGCAACCAGCGACGACCCCAGCATCCCCACCACCCTCACCGGGACAGCCAGGACGGTCTTGCTCGCCGACCCCGATGGCTGGTTCACCATCGGCGGCAAAAAAGTCCCGTTCTGGAACTAAGGCATCTCAGGAGTAGAGACACATGGCGAATTTCGAGTTCCTTCTTTGGGATGCCGGCGCGAAGAAGCACCGTCCGGCCGCCCCTGGCGACGTGGCCGACACCAACACCAAGACGGCCATCGTCGATGCGATCGTCGCCGACCCGGTGGCCCAGGCCGCCATTGCCGGCGCGGTCACGGACGACGTGGTGACGGCTATCGCCGCCGACCCGGCCGCGCAGACTGCTATCGCGGCGGCCATCGCGGACGACCTGATCTCCAAGGACGCGGGCAACGTCGTCTCCAAGGGCAGCGATAGCCTGCTCTTCGCGAGCGCGGCTACCGTGGCTGCGGCCATCGTCGCCGACCCGGCGGCCCAGGCATCACTGGCAACCGCCATCGCGGACGACGTGGTGACGGCTATCGCCGCCGACCCGGCCGCGCAGACCGCGCTCGCTGCATCGGTTGCTGACGACCTGCTGTCGAAGGACGCGGGCAACGCGGCGGTGCTCGGTGCCGATAAGCTCGTCTACGTCCCGGCGGCCAAGTCTTCGGACCTGATCTCGGCCGACGCTGGCAACATCGTCAAGACGGGCACGGACAGCAAGCTGTTCGCCGACGCCTCGGGCGTCGTCGCGGCCATCGTGGCGGACCCCGCTGCGCAGACCGCGCTCGGCAATGTGATGGCGGACGACGTGGTGACGGCTATCGTTGCGCTCCCCCCGCAGCAGGACGCCCTCTCCGCTGCGCTGCTCGACGACATGGTGGCCGACATTGTCGGCGACGCCGCGTCGCAGACCGCGCTCGCTGGCGCGCTGGCCGACGACCTTCTCTCGAAGGACGCTGGCAACGTCGCTGTGCTCGGCACCGACAAGCTGATCTACGTCGCCCCTGGCGCGGCTCCGACCATCGTGTCGGCCGATGCAGGCAACAAGCTGACCAAGGGCTCGGACGGCGGCGCGTTCTACGTGATGCCCGACACGGACCTGTCGAACACTCCTTCGGCGGGCGACGTTGTCGTGTCCATCACCACCGGCGCGAGCACCACGCTCCCCGGCGCCACTGCCGCGCTCGCTGGCGTGATGACTGCTACCGACAAGGCCAAGCTCGACGGCATCCCGTCGTCTGCCGTACCTACGTCCCGCGTTCTCACGGCGGGCGCTGGCCTGACCGGCGGCGGCGATCTGTCGGCTGACCGCTCGTTCGCAGTGGCGGCCAACGGCGTCGACAACACCATGCTCGCCGACATGGCGGCCAACACGATCAAGGGCGCTGTCGGCGCTGGCGATCCGGCGGATCTCACGCCGGCCCAGGTGTCGACGATGATCATGTCGGCGGACGGCGGCAACGCCATCGTCGCGGGCACGGACGGCAAGCTCTACGTCGCTCCTGGCGCAACCCCGACCATCGTGTCGAAGGACGCTGGCAACGATGTCGTTGCAGGCACGGACGGCGGCGCGTACCTCGCCGAGACCGTTACCTCGCTGGCGTACAGCGCGGCCACGAAGGTTCTGACGTTCAAGGACGAGGCGGGCAACAGCACCGCGCTCGACCTGTCCGCGCTTGCCGCCGACATCTACGTGAACGGCGCCACCTTCAACGCCGGCACGGGCATCCTGACCCTGACCGACAACGACGGTGCGTCGCCCGACGTGGTGGTGGACCTGTCGGCGTACAAGGTCGGCGTAACCGACAACGCGGACGGCACCTACACGCTGGCCCAGGCGGGCAACACGTTCACGATCGACACCGTCGACGCGCTGAACTCGCTCGGCGCGGGCGAGAGCATCCTGGGCGCTGCGGCGGGCCGCACGCACGGCATCAAGTCGCTCAAGGCTGTCGGCGCGACGCTCAGCTCGGACGCCAACGAGATCACGATCACGGTCGCGGCAACGACGGTTGTTTCTGCGGACGCGGGCAACCAGATCGTGGCGGGCGCGGACGGTGGCGCATTTCTCACCGGCAAGGTGGCGGAGACCCGTGCGGTCAACACCGGCACCGGCCTGACCGGCGGCGGCAACTTGTCCGCCGACCGCACGCTCGCGGTCGACTTCCCGAACGTGATCTCGACGGACGCGTCCAACGTCATCACGCAGGGTACGGACGGCAAGCTCTATGTCGCTCCGGGCGGCGCTCCGACCATCGTGTCGGCCGACGCTGGCAACGATATCAGCAAGGGTACGGACGGCGGCGCGTTCATCGACGGCGTGGTCTTCGAGGCTCGCGTGGTCAACACCGGCTCCGGCTTGACTGGCGGCGGCGACCTGACGGCCGATCGCACGTTCGCGATCGACTATGCCGGCGCCATCTCGTCCGACGCGAGCAACGCGCTCAAGGTCGGCACGGACGGCAAGTTCCACGTCACGGTAGGCGCGGCCCCTGTCTCGTCCGTGTTCGGTCGGACTGGCGCGGTCGTGGCTGCGGCGGGCGACTACACGGCTGCCCAGGTCGTGAACGTCCCGGCGGGCACGCTCAGCGCCACCGACGTGCAGGCGGCCATCAACGAGATCGATGGCGACAACGTCGCGCAGGACGCGCTCATCGCGGCCAACGCGTCAGCCATCGCCACGAAGGCCAGCTCGGCGATCACCATCACGGGCACCGGCGCGCTCACGGGCGGCGGCGACCTGACGGCGAACCGCACGATCAGCCTGGCGAACGACGGCGTGACTAACGCCCACCTCGCCAACATGCCGGCCAACACGATCAAGGGCAACAACACGGGCGCTGCTGCGGACCCGGTCGACATGACCGCCGCGCAGACCTGGGCAGTGCTCGACACGGTCGTCTACAGCTTCAACAAGCAGAAGGGCGCCGCGCTCAAGACGCTGGCTGACGCCGCTTCGATCGCCTGGGCGCTCGACGACAATCAGGTCGCGCAGGTCACGCTCGCGGGCAACCGCGCGCTGGCCAACCCGACGCAGATGGTCGCCGGGCACACCTACATCCTGATCGTCGAGCAGGACGCCACCGGCTCGCGTACGCTGTCCTTCGGCACCGCGTACAAGTTCCCCGGTGGCAAGGACCCGGTGATGAGCACGGCGGCCAACGCCGTCGACATCATCACGTTCGTCTCTGACGGCACGAGCATGTACGGCGTCGCTCAGAAGGCGTTCGCGTAAGACCTAAAGGGCGGGCCGCGCGGCCCGCCCTGACTGCCCATCTCGGCCTACGGCCGACAGTGCAATTCTCAAAGGTTAGAAGCACCCATGCTCACCTTCCCGATCAATAACTGGTCCGGTTCGTCCGTCCCGATCAATTCGCTGCGCTTCGCGTCGCCGTCAGGCAGCTACCTGACGCGCACACCCACCGTCGCCGGCAACCGTAAGCTGTGGACGTTTGCTGCGTGGGTGAAGCGCGGCCAGCTATCGACCGCACAAAACCTGCTGACTGCAGTCACGGCGACAGTGGACAGCCTAACGTTCAGCGCCTCGAACAATATAACGTTCAGCACTGCTGCCGGGCTCACCCTGGCCACAACCCAGGTGTTCCGTGACTCCGGCGCATGGATGCACATCGTACTGCGCTACGATCAAGCGCAGCCCGTGGCGGCTGACCGCGTGAAGCTCTACGTAAATGGCGTCGAGATCACGTCGTTCGTCGTGGATAATCGCGGATCGCTGACGCCGACCAGCAGCCGTTTCAACACGGCGGTCATCCACTCCATCGGTAGGCACAACAACGGCTCGGCGTTCTTCGACGGCTACATGGCTGACATCTACCTGATCGACGGCGCCGCGCTCGCCCCGACCGCGTTCGGCTCGTTCGACGCTGACGGCATCTGGCAGCCCGGCCCGCAGTACGCCGGCGCGTACGGGACCAACGGCTTCTTCCTCGACACGGCGGAGGTCGTCGGCGGATCCTCGGTTCTCGACAGCGGCCCGAACGGATTGACGTGGACGCCGGTCAACTTCGACTTCAACCCGACCAGCTTCGACTTCCACGGCAGCTACGACAGCCCGGCCGACAACTACTGCCACATGGGCTCAGTGTTCCTCACTGGGTCGACGGTGCGCGGCGGCGGCCTCGACATCACCAACGTCACTACCAACCCATCGGTGGTGAACGGCACCTTCGGCATCTCCTACGGCAAGTGGTATTGGGAGGTCGAAGCCGAGGTGGTCACGGGCTCCTTCGCCGGCATCATCAACAACACGGCGCGCGAGGCGACGGACGGTCGCACCGACTACCCCGGTCGCAGCGCTGACGGCTACTCGCTCGCGTTCGCGACGGGCAACAAGGTCAATGCCAGCGTCGCGGGCGTGGCCTACGGCACCCCGATCGTCGCCAACGATGTCGTGATGGTCGCGTTCGACGCCGACAACGGCAAGATCTGGTTCGGCAAGAACGGGACGTGGTTCGGCGGCGGCGACCCGGCGGCGGGCACTGGCGAGGCGTTCGCGGGCATACCGCTGACGCGCGAGGTCTACTTCCCCGCGCACGGTAACAACGCGGCGGCCGGCGTCTCGCACTACAATTTCGGCCAGCGCGACTTCAAGCACGTCCCTCCGGCGGGCTTCGGCAAGCTGCGCGCGTCGTCGCTCAACCCGGTCGCGATCATCGACGGCGAGGACTACTTCGACGCCAAGCTGTACGCCGGCACGGGCGCTGCGCAGAGCATCACGGGCTACAACTTCCAGCCCGATCTCGTCGAGGTTCGTCCGCGAACGGCGCAAGGCACCAATTCGCCAATATATGACGCGGTGCGCGGTGCGCAGCGGCGGTGGTCTATCGAGCAGGCGGCGGCGGAGGCAGTCACGGACGACGGCGTGACCGGGTTCCTGGCCAACGGCTTCTCGCTGGGCACGCAGGCGTTGGTGAATAACGCGGGCCGCAATTTCGTCGGTGCGGCGTGGAAGCAGGGCAACGTACCTGGCCTGCAGATCATCACCTACACGGGCGACGGCGCGGCCAGCCGCAACATCGCGCACACGCTCGGCAAGAAGCCGGCGATGATCATCATCAAGGCGCGCACATCGGCGAACTTCGGCGTGATGTACCACCAGTGGGGCGGCTGGCCCGGCAACGCGCCGGAGACTGGCGGCATGCCGTTCAACCTCGCGACTACGCAGTGGGCCGTCGTCGCCAGCTTGTGGAACAACACGGCGCCCACCGCTGCGCAGTTTACGGTTGGCAACGACGTGCGCGTCAACGCGGCGGGTGTCGACTACGTCGCGTACGTGTGGTGCGAGGTGGAGGGCTTCTCTAAGTTCGGCCTCTACTACGCCAACGGCAACGCCAACGGCGCGTTCGCTTACTGCGGCTTCCGCCCGCAGTGGTTCTTCTGCATGGAGAGCGACACGCTCGCGGCGCCGACTGGCATGGACGACGCGCGCAACCCGCGCAACGTGCAGGGTACGGCGTTCCGGTGGATGTCCAACACGACATCCGAGAGCACGACGGACGACATGGACTTTGTGTCCAACGGCGCGAAGATGCGCGCGACCGGGAACCAGACGAACCAGGCCGCGACGCTGCGGTATATGTTCGCCGCGTTCGCGCACCACCCGTTCAAACACGGAAGGGCTCGCTGATGGCAGCAGGCTGCTCAAAATGCCAGGCGGCGCGTGCGCGCCTCCTGGCCGGTGCCAAGGCGGGCAAGCCGACCGAAGTGGCGGCTGCCGTAGTGACGGGCGCCAAGATCATCGTCGACAAGGTCACAGGCAAGAGGACGGTCCACAATGGCTGACAGCAAGATCAAGACGCAGGGTGACAAGCACCCGCAGATGTTCGGCACCAAGTTCCCCGAGTACACGGGGAACAAGTCGAAGGGACCGAGCTGGGGCATCCAGCAGGGCCAGAACGCCGGCAAAGGCGCCGGCGAGAAGAAGGGCAAGTGATGCGTACCCCTGACGCACAGCTCGCAGACGCTTTGTCCCGACAGCCCATGCGGGACCGCCTTGTTGCGTATCTGCGGTCTGTGCGTGAGGACGAGATGGAGCGGCTGGCGACAGCCCCAACCGTAGCTGCGACGCGTATCCAGCAGGGTAGGGCTTCCGCAATCGCCGACTTGATCAAGATCCTTGAACAGCAGAGCAGGCCCAATGGCACAACCAGCAGCAACCCCGTCTTCTGACACGGGCATCAACGACAGCCTCATCCCCGCAGCGCTCAAGCAGCGCCGCGCCGAGGTGCAGCAACAGCAGGCAGCGAACGACCAGCCGGCGGCCGACGCGCCAGCCGAGCAGGAGGACAACCCGTTCGACGCTTCGTCGTACGCCGTCCCTACGGTCTCCCAACAACAGGCGCCGGCGCAGCCGACCCCTCCGACCGCCGCGCCCGAGGGCGACGACCAGTCGTGGGAGCACCGCTACAAGACGCTGCAGGGTATGTACCGGGCCGAGAAGACCAAGCTCGCCGTGCTCGAAGACGAGGTGGCCGCGCTGAAAGACGCGCTCACCGCTCGCAAGGGTGCCGCGCCCGCCGCGCCCGCCGCGCCGACAGGTGATCAGGCGATCACGCTGGCGGTGAAGGACATCCCCGCCCAGCTCACCGACGAGCAGCGCCAGCAGTACGAGCGCTCGATGCCGGTGATCAAGCACCTCGCGTTCTCCGTGATGCAGGAGGCGATGCAGCCCGTGCTTGCACGGCTCGCGGCACTGGAGCGCGGCATCGGCGATGTGAAGACCCACACGCAGACGACGATCACGACACTCGCGGATCGCTCGTTCAAGGGCCAGCTCCGGCAGGCCGTACCCGACCTCGACGCGCTCACCGCGTCGGCAGATTTCAAGACCTTCCTCGAACGTCCCATTCCCTACAGCGGCGGCGAGACGATCCGTGATCGTCTCAAGAAAGCCTACGAGGGACAGGACGCTCACACCATAGCGAGCATCGTTGCGGACTTCCGGGCGAACACGGGCGGCGGCAAGCCGCCGGTGACGCCTGCGCATTTCCAGCAACCGGCGGGATCAGGCGGGCAGCCCACGGCTACCGCGCCGGAAGCCCAGCCGAAGCCAACGCTTGCGTGGTCCAAGCGGAAGGAAGCCACGGCTCGGTTCCAACGGGGTCAGATGACCCAGGCGGAGCTGACCAAAGTCCAACAGCTCTACGATCAGGCCGCCAAGGAAGGCCGCGTGGACTACGATAAGTAAGGGAACTGCGCATGACCCGTCGTGCAATCCCGGCTGCTGCGGGCTACCCGCAGTATTCCGGCAACCTCATCCACCCGGTTATCACCCAGGAGTTGATCGAGCGCTTCTACTGCTCGACCATCTTCGGTGAGATCTCGACCACCAACTACCTCGGTCAGCTCAACGCTGGCGGCGACCAGATCACCTTCTGGCGCGAGCCCTGCGTCATCGTCCGCGACCACATCAAGGACGGATCCATCGTGCACGACACGCTGGAGAGCGCGCCCATCACGCTCGTCATCGACAAGGCGAAGGAGTTCTCGCTCAAGATCGCCCGCGTCGACGAGAAGATGATGCAGATGTGGGAGACGTTCAAGAACTCGTTCTTGAAGGGCGCCTCGCGCGAGCTGGCCAAGCAGATCGACTGCGAGATCCTGGGCACGGTCTACGCCGACGTGGACTGCCGGAACAGCGGCGGCAACGCCGGCTGCGTCAGCCAGTCCTACAACCTCGGCCAGCCCGGCAACCCGGTCGTCGTGACGCCCGGCAACATCATTCAGGTTCTCTCGGACCTGCACGGCACTCTCAACGAGGCGTGCATTCCCCGTGAGGGTCGCTGGATCGTGTTGCCGTCCGTGTTCGAGGTGGCGCTGATCAACAGCCCGCTGCAGAACGCGTACGTCACCGGCATGTCGATGTCGCCGATGCTGAATGGCAAGCTGCCCACGCAGATCATGGGCTTCGATGTCTACATCAGCGACAACGTCAGCCGCGTGTTCGACGCCGGCACCGGCACCTGGGCCTACAACATCCTCTGTGGCACCAAGGCCGGCATCGTGTTCGCGTCGACGCTGAACGACACGCGCACGATCGAGGATGCGAATAGCTGGGACCGATACTTTCAGGGCCTTCAAGTGTTCGGATACGATGTGATCCAGCCCTCGGCCCTCGCCCACCTGTACGCTCGCGTGGCGTAACTCAAACCCCTGAAAACATTGGGGTTTTCGCGGTTCTATCAGGTCAGACAATCAGTGCAAAAAGCTGTAGACATAAACTCCAGAACGGTGTATCTAGGGACAGTGTTCCTAGATACCAAAGGGGGTGTGTCTATGGCTATGAGCAAGGAAGAACTGGCCGCCAGGAAGCGCGAGTTGCGTGCGCAGATGAAAGCCAACGACCCGGAGCGGTACGCGGAAGAGAAGCGGAAGAACCGCGAGCGCAACAACGCTCGCTATGCCGCCGATCCCGAATACCGCGCCCGTGTCAACGCGCGGAACAAGGAGGCGAAGCGCCTGGAGCGGGTTGCCATGCAAACCGATCCGGCCGTGCGAGACCGAGTGAACGCGCAGTGGCGCAAGTGGTACTACGCCAACGGCGGCAAGGAGCAGGCGGCGCGCAAGCGAGCCAACCGGGCAGCCCGAGGTGTGTGCAGGCTCTGCGCTACACCAGTTCACGCGCGGTCTTCGATGTGCGAGAAGCACCACTGGATGGTGCTGTGCAACAACCACGGGCTGCCGACTAGCCAGTGGGAGATGCTTCGCGCGCTCGCCGAAGCGCAAGACTACAAGTGCGCATACTCCGGCGTTCCGCTCGTGCTTAGTAAAGGGCTGACGATCGATCACGTCATACCGAAGAAGTCGCCGTTCTACCCCGGCGATCACGACTTCACGAACATGAAGATCGTGCATCGGCGGGTCAACACCGCGAAGAACGACATGCCGCTTGACGAGTTCCTGCGCATGGTCGAGAACGTCTACAACGTGTCGGTAGTACCCAGGTACACCAAACAGTGAAAGGAAGGCAGCAATGCTGCATCAGCTATTTAATGGGGGTCAGCGCACCCGCAACCTCGATTGGGCGATGTTCCCCCAGGTCGCCCCTGGGATCGACGAGCCCATGGAGAGCGACGCTCGTCGCTCTCACGTCATGTTCTCGCTGACCCGCGACCTCTGGTTCGGCGGCGTCAGCGGCGTGACCTCGTCCGCTGGCCCGTGTGGCTGCGGCTGCGGCTCGACCAACAGCGGGTGCAAGGGCTCTATCGCCCTGAACCACTACATCAGCGAGACGCCGATCGTGGCCGGCGATGTGATCCAGACGCACATCCTGCCCCGCCGGTCGATGCTGATGTTCGTGCACTGGTCGGTCGAAAGCCCGATCGATCCGTTCACGTTCGACCTGCGCGTTCGCGGGCAGGCGGCGTCGATGGGTGGCACCGAGGCTGCGCCGGTCAACCTCGTCCTGCAGGCGGGCATCAACGGCACCGTGGCGGACAGCGGCGTGATCGACGTGTCGGCCGTCAACGGCGGCCCGCTGTACCTCGACCAGAACGACTTCATCGAGATGGTCGTGAACAGCCTTCCGCCGGCCGGCGCGTCTTCCGGCTGCTCGGACTGCGCGAGCGGCGGCATCCACGGACTTCGCGTCCTGATCTCGCCGGTCGTGATGGAGTTCCAGCGCGGCTCGTGGTGAGCCCGCTGCCTGCACAGCGAGACCAGCGTGGGAGCGTACTCGCTCGGGGCCGGGGTAACACCCGGCCCCACCCAACACCAACAGAAAGGGTCCAACGATGGCTGCACCTGTACGTCAAGCTCCGTTCCTGCTCGATGAGCGCAACGGTCGCATCTTCCCATTCGATCCAATCCTGGCCAAGCACCGCGCGATGAAGCCGCACTATAAGGCTCCCGTGGTGGTGAGGCCCGCCGCCGAGCAGGCGCGCGAGGACATGGTGAACTACCACGAGCGCCCCGTCCCGCCTGTCGAGCAGCGCCCTGTCGTTCAGCCGAACGAGCTGGAGACCCAGCAGCCCGAAGCCAAGGCCGAGAAGAAGGACGGTCGCAGCAAGGCCGCCCGCGACGCGCGCAAAGCGCAGCAGCAGGCGCCGCAACTGACCGCGCCGGCGCAGAGCGATATCGACGACATCATCGGCGACCTGGGCGGCGATACGGAGTGACCCATGTCTTGCGATCAGGGCTGCACGACGGTAGGCACCATTCTTGACCGGGTGTCGGGGCTTCTCAACGACAGAGACCCCGCGCTCGGCAACGTGCGTTGGTCCCGTGCAGATCTGATCGGCCACCTGAACGAAGCGTTGTGCGAGCTGTCGGCGCACGTCCCGGATGCCTTCGCCGAAGTGCTCGACATCGTGCTCAAGCCGGGCGCGCAGCAGAAGCTCGCCGACAAGTTCGGCGGGCTGATCTCCATCGAGGCGCACTATGCCAACGGCGAGGCGCGGCCGGTCAGCGAGGCGAACTACCGCTATGCCAAGATCTTCAAGAAAAAGCCGTGCCTGGCTCGCAATGCTTGTGGCGGCGGCACTGGCGATCCGTGTCGCGACTACCGACTGAAAAGCTACGTGAAGAACCCGGTCGACGACACGGTCTTCACGGTCGAACCTCCGGTCCCTCCGGGCTGCAGCATTACCGTCAAGGCGACTGTGTACGGGCGCCCGTCGCGGTTCTGCTCCGCCGACGAGAAGAAGTGCCTTGGCATCGGCTGCGAGTACGAGGCGCAGGTCGTCAACTGGATCTTGTACCGCGCGTTCTCGGTCGACATGGAGAGCACGCAGTCGCGTGACAACGCGAAGCTCTACTACGAGCTGTTCAATCGCGGCATCGAGTTGAAGAACCGCGCCGCCCTGCGCGTCGAGAAAGAGATCGACGAGGCGGCGGGCAACAGGACCGGGAGGCAACGATGAGCTGCGGCTGCGACGCCCGCGACGACATGGTCCCCCTCGACGAGTTCGTCCCCTACGTCCTCCCGAGCGTGCCCGAGGCGCCCGAAGAGATGGTGGCGCACTACGTCCGCATGGCCGCGATCGACTTCTGCCGCCGGACGCACGTCGTCAAGGCAACGGTCACGTTCGATCTGCAGAAGGGCGTGAGCGACTACTGCTTCGACTGCATCGATGGGCTCAAGCCTTTCGTGCTCAACAGCGTGTGCCTCGGGAGCAAGAAGCTGCCGTCGCTGCGCGAGACACCGTGCCCCGGCCCGACGTGCGCCTACGGGTACTCCTATGACGGAGCGTACGATGTTCTTGTGTTCCCGGCCCCGAAGTGCGACGTGCCCCAAGGGCTGTCCATCGAGGCTGTTATGCAGCCTGACCAAGATGCTTGCGAGCTGCCGCGCATCCTTTACGAGCAATACGCAGAGGCCCTGGCTGACGGCGCACTACACCGTCTGCTGTCTCTACCGACCGCAGACTGGTTCAACAACTCGGCCGCCGGCATCCACATGCGGCGGTTCATCAACGCGATGACGCAGGCCAAGCTGCTCGTGGCTCGCCGTAACGTCAACGGCCCGCTCGTGGCGCAAGCGCCGAGGTGGGTGTGATGGGATGCTCGACATGCAAATGCGAGGACGCTCACCCATTGTCGTCGTGCGGCTGTGGCTGCAAGCCGCCGCCGAAGCCCTGCGCGCCGCCAACGATCCTGTCGTGCGCGGCGAAAGTAAAAGTGCTCGCAAGCGACGCAGGCGTCGTCTTGCCAAGGAGCTGCATCTGCACTGACGGGCTCGACGTGTCGCTGCTCAAGATGCGCGTGCGCCGGCGCGGCGAATGCGAGTGGACCCTGGAGTACCCCGCGTGGGATCTCGACGACGCGGGCGGCGTGCGCTTCCTGCTCGATGACCTGTTTTTCAAGCAGAAGCTCGGGCGCTACGAGGCGGAGCTGGCCTACGACGGAGAGCGCTGCGCGACCATCGAGATCGACTACCGCAAGAAATGCCCGGTATCGGCGAAGCGACCTGCGCCGATCAAGCGCGTCGAGCCGTGCTATCCGAGCGCCCCGCAAGGAGTGAACCCCGTGTTCGAGCCCCTTTACACGTTCTGCACGTCGCTGTGTTCGATCATGGAGAAGGACGCCCAAGTGCTCCCGATCTGCGATCCGTCGCTGTTGTGCGGCCTCGTGCTGTGCCGCCCGGTCCAGCTCGCGATCGACGACGGTGTGCACCACGAGCTGGTGGAGTTCTCAGCCTGCCAGTCTGGCGCAGTCGTCGTCACGCGCGGCGTGGGCGGTACGACGCCCCAGCGCTTTCCGGCGGGCTCTCGTGTGATGTTCGTATGGTCGCCGGACAACGTGACCGCCGCAGTCGAGGGGTGCTGACCCATGCACATGAATACGACCCACTCGATCACCGCCGACGCGACGAAGGTACGCATCACGGGGCTCGACGCGGCGATCTGCCCGGCGATGGACGGCGCGCACCACGCGCGCCTGGAGATCTACACCGCGCTCGGGAGCGAGGTTGTCGTCGCGACGGAGTGCAGCGGGACCGAGTTGACGATCGCGCGAGGCTACGCGGGCACCGAGCCCCGTGACTGGCCGGCGTTTGCGTGTGTGAAGCTGCTGGAGATAGTCGATCAGCCTCTCGGTGAGACCGAGCGGGGCGAGTGCTGCGAGTGTCTTGATGGCGTATCTGTTGGTACGGGTCTGATCCTAACTCGCCCCGACCCGTGCGCGTTGCGTTTCGACTTGAAGCCGTCCGGCGTGGTGCCTGGCGTCTACTGCGGCATGACTGTCAACGAGTTCGGTCAGATCACGTCGCTCGATCCGTCGTTCCCGGCGTCGTGCATCCCGGTGTTCAATCCGTGCGGCCCGTGCGACGAGGGTGGCACCGGCGGAGGTGCGGTCAATGCTGCCACGGTTTCTTACACGCCGATCTCGGCGCCGCCGTTCGCCCTCGGCCCGACCGTCCAAGACGCAATCCGCCAGCTCGAAGCAGGGCTCGCGGCAATCCCGCCTCCGAGCGGAATTGAAACTGCGGCGGCTGGCGCTGGCATTGTTGTCGGCGGGACATCAACGGACATCACGATCAGCCTTGAGCCTAGCGGCATCGCACCGGGGACGTACGCCGGGTTCACGATTGACCAGTATGGTCGCGTCACTGGCTACACCGCAGTCGGTGGCGGCGGGGGCTCCGTTACCCTACCCAACTTCGCCGACGCTGCGCCCATCAACATCAGCTACAACGCCGGCACGAACACCTACACATGGACGATCGACGACGCCGGCATCGGGGCCAAAGGCGTCGTATCGCTTGCGAACCCGACGCAGGTCACGGCGGGCACCGCAGCCAACGACGACGTGATCAGCTACCAGTCGCTCGCGCTCGTCAAGGCGGGCGTGGAGGCCGACTACAACAACCAGATCGCCATCGAGCGCGCGAGGATCGACCAGAACGACCTCGACATCAACTCGATGAACACGCACATCGGCGACATCGAGGCCACCACGATCACGGGTACGGATGGCCTCTCGGGTGGCGGCGACCTGTCGGCGAACCGCCAGATCAAGCTCGACTACGACAGCCTGCCGGCGCACACGATCCTCGATCCGATCGACCTAGCGAACGACAAGCTGTCGTACTTCGACGCGAGCGCGGGCGTCCACAAGTCGATCAAGCTGCAAGAGCTGGCCGACATGATCGGTGCGCCTCGGGCGGCGGCGCTCTGCACGAGCACGGGCACGATCGTCTCGCACCGGAACGTCGCAAGCGTGTCGCCGAGCGGGGCGGGCGTGTTCAACGTCACGCTCGCGTCGCCGATGCCGAGCGTCAACTACATCGTCAACGCCATGGCGCACGATCCGTCGCCGGGCACGCGCGGCGTGTGCGACGGCGTGCTGGTGGTGATACAGAGCGCGACCGTGTTCACACTGCACTTCACCAACGGCAACGGCCTCGCGGCGAGCGCGTCGCGGTTCTCGTTCCAAGTCTGTTCGCTGTGAGGCACCGTGGCGACCATCCGCACCACACGCTTCGCCGGGCTCCGCCCGGCGGTCTCGTCGCGCGAGATTGACCGCAATCGAGCAGTAGTTGCGCACAATGCGCGGCTCGTGGACGGGTCTTTGCGCTCGTTTCGCTCGCCAGTGCACATTCGCAGCGAGACGTTCGACATCAAGACGATCCACCTCCCGAGCGACATGGGCTGCTGCACCGAGCCCGTCGCGTACGACCACTGCGTCTCCATCACTGAGACGCCAACCGAGGGGTCGTGCTGCTGCTGGGGGCACATGATCGCGTGGCACCACAACTGCACCGAGCCCGAGTGGGTCGACGTGTGCGAGAAGACGACGTGCCAGCTCACACTCCCGGCACCGGCCGTGCCGCTCACGCCGATGCTGCTGGTCGACGGCACGATGAACGACGCCAACTGCGGCGACGACTGCTCGCCGTACAAGGGGCCGGACCAGCGGTCCTACACGTACACATGGATCAACTGCTCTGGCGCGGAGAGCCGCCCCGCGCCGCCGTCGCCTGCTGTCCTTGCGTACGACGATCAGACATGGAGCTTGTGCGGCTTCGACACGCCGCCGGCCAACGCGGTCGCGGTGAGGATCTATCGCACCAGCTCGACGCTCGAAGACGGCAGCAAGGTGAGCCAGGCGTTCGACACCACGTTTCAGCTCGTCGAGGAAATCGAACTCGACCCCGGCGCCGCGCTGCCGCCCGCCCTGGCGGGCAACTGCTACGTCGACAATAAGCGCCTCGCCGACATCGCGTGGGGCACGCTGCTCACGCACCACAACTGCGATCCGCCGGCCTGCATGGATCAGGTCGTCGTCACCGAGCAGGGCTACCACGTCGGCTTCCACGGCAACGACCTCTACGTCAGCGAGCGCAACGAGCCGCATAACTGGCCCGAGAAGTATCGGTGTGTGCTGCCAGACAAGATCGTCGGCATTGTCGCGCACTACGACATGGTCTACGTCGTCACGACCGGGCGCCCGTACCGGGTGAACATCGCGTTCCGCGCAGCCGGCGCGGAGGCGGACGCCACGGTCGATCCGGTTCCGTACCCGGAGCGGTACCCCTGCCTGCAGCGCCAGACGCTCGTCGAGACCTCGTTCGGCGCGATGTACGTCAGCGAGCGCGGGCTGGTCGCGCTGCAGCCCAATGGCAACGCCGTGCTCATGTCGAAGCCCCGCATCGGCGAGGACGACTGGATCCGGTTCATGCCCAACATGGCGGTCTGGTGGCAGGGCAAGTATGTCGGCGTGCGGTCTCCAGCGGGCATCGGGTTCATCTTCGACGTGCTCGACCGGGCGGAAGGTGGCCTCGACCTCGGCGACTTCGTGACGATCGACCTGCCGGCGGACGCCATTCACGCCGGGCGCGACGGGCGCCTCTACTACTCCAAGGGCGCGGACCTGTTCGCTTTTGGTGAAGGTACAACTTTCACGGAGTACACCTGGCGGTCGAAGACGTTCCGCATGAACGCCCCCGTGGCCATGTCGGCGGCGAAAGTGGTGGGCGATTTCGGCGGCCCTGTCACTTTTTCGCTGTACGTTGGGACATCGAACGTGGCATACTACAGCCGTGTAGTTACATCCAGCGAGCCGTTCCGCCTTCCAGCTCGGGGGCGTTTCATCGAATGGCAGGTGGAGATCAAGGGGCGTACCCGTGTTCATGAGGTTCACGTCGGGCCGTCTCTTTGGGATCTGGCCCGCGATCTGGAGGACGCCCGAGGCGGGCGCTCCATCAACGTCGGAGGGCTGAGAGATGAGGGTGTGGGCTGATCAGACGAACCGGGTGCTCCGTGAGCACCTGAGCGAGCCGGCGGCAGCCGCGTGCTTTGCGCTGCTGTCCGCGATGCGCACGGTCGAGGAAGTCCTGTCCGGCAAGGGCGCCGAGGACGACGTGAAGCGCGGCGTCGTGCAGATGCTCGTCGACCTGTCCTACGGGCTGCAGTTCAACCCCTTCTGGCAGAAGGCGGCGCCGCTTGTGCAGCCCGTGTTCACGGCGGCCATCGTCGCGTGGTTCGACAGCATGCGCTACGGCGAGCGCGCGATGGCTGACCGTACGGACAACGGACACGGGGCGAAGGCGTTCGCCACCAAGAACGTGATCTTCGAGGTGGCCATGATGGTGTTCCTCGCCGACAAGGGGCCTAACGCGGTCTCGGGCGAGGGGGTGAAGTTCCGTGACGCGCTTGCGTCCATCAAGGGGTGAGTAAATGGCCGGCGGCACGCAGATCGGTACTGCTACGCAGAGCAATACCTACAACGACAACGACACCTTCGAGAGCTTGAAGGCTGACGCCACGCGGGCGTGGGCGGCCGAAGGCATGGCGTCGTACTCCGGCGCCATCATCACGGCGGCGCAGACCCAGGCTGCGGCGTACACGGCGGTCAACGCCACGCAGAACGGGTGGATGTCGGTGCTCGCCGGCCTCATCGGCACGTACGGGCTGATCAAGCAGTACGAGCTGCAGAAGGAGCAGATGAAGCTCGCCGAGCGCGGCGTGAACCAGGCCGAGGGCTACCTGACGCTCGCGCAGAACAACTATTCGGTGATCGCGCTGCCGACGTTCACGCGCCAGCGCGACTTGTTCGATCGCTACCTGAACCAGTTCTCTGGCTACGAGGCGACATACCTCGCCGACGCGTTCCGCCTGAAAGAATACTGCCCCGACTACACGCTGCAGGAGGGCCGCGCTCTCGGGCGCGTGCAGGCGCAGTTCGACCGGGCGGCGCTGCAGCGTCGTCGCCAGACGGGCAAGTACAACTGCGGCCGGGCGTGCCACGACACAACGATGAACTCGATCATGCTGGCGCTTGCCAAGGTCGACGCGGCGAACCATGCCTACCGTTACGAAGAGCAGAAGAAGCAGCACCTCGACGAGTGGTACTGGAAGCGCCGCAGCGACGGCGCACGCATCGTCGACAGCATGGCCGGGCGGGTCGTATCGGGCATCATCAACGGCGTCGCGGCGGCGACCGGCGCGCTCAACGGCATCGGCACGGCCAGCAGCTCGCTCCGCCTCGCCGGCCAGCAGGCGATGGCCGCGTACGACAACAGCTCGGACTTTTGGGGCTCGATCTCCAACGGCGCGTTCCGCATGGCCGGCTACGGCGTCGGGCGCTTCGGCAGCTCCATGTTCGGCGGGCAGCAGGCGGCGGCGCCGATGGGCAACTGGTCTACGACGGTCAGCCCGGCCGGCGGCTTCAATCTCAAAGACGGCGAGTACGGCGGCGCGACCGGCCTGGGCGCGTTCAACCCGGCGGCCACGGCGCGCAGCGACGCAATCTACGCCGACCTGTTCGCGGGCGGCGGGCACCTTGGGGGCTTCTGATGGCACGCAGGAATTTCATCGATCCGTTCGGTCAGCTTCTCAACGGCTACCGCGAAGGCGAGAAGGACTACTACGACAACATCCTGCGGCGGTTGCAGATCGCCGAGAAGATGAACGATATGGAGATCAAGCGGGCGAAGTCCAACCAGTCGCTCACGATGAACGACGAGCAGCGGGCGCGCACGAAGGCAGGACAGCCGGCGGCGGACGAGCTGCGCAACGTCAACCTGCAGATCGCCAAGGAACGGCTCGCCACGGCGCGCATGAACCGCGCCGAGAAGGCGCGCGAGATCGAGAAGGCCCGCACCGCCGACAGCCAGGTTCCGCTCGGCTACGGCGGCGGGCGACCGGACGACACCGATCTCGCGCCAAACAACCCCCGGATCGCAGGCGACGTGCGCGGCGCGCGACAGGCGGCACCGGCGAAGGAGTTCGAGCAGGAGACCATCGACGACGCGGAGGCCCAGGCGCGGCGCGACGCGGCCAAGGCGCGCAGCCAGGCCAAGCGCAGCCCGCGCACATCGCAGGCGGATCCGATGATCGACGATACGGGCGGCGCTGGCGACCCGCTCAAGAAAGTGCTGTTCGTGGACGAGCAGGACTACAACGAGGACGACGGGGCCGGGTTCAACTTCGAGCAGGAGTACGCCGTATGATGTTCGAGGACATGATCGGCGTGAGCGCCAACCCGTTCGCGGTGCCTGCGAACCCCGTGCCGATGGAGCCCACCGAGCTGCAGCGCCAGCTCTACACGGACGATCCCAAGCTCGACGCTCCGCGCTCGCAGGCGAAAGACCTATCGCTCGACGCGCTGCTGCACGAGATGCGCAAGGCGCACCGCACGACTGTCACCGCCCGGTTGGGCGTCAATCCAGGCGAGGCGTACTACACGTCGCCGGTCTACGCGCCGTCCGCTCCGACGCTGCTTGACGACACGGGCGCCGGCACGCCGTTCGACGAAGAGGAAGTCGCGCCCGCGCGCGACGCCGTGGGCGCTGACGACGTGTTCGGCCGGTATCTGGCCGACAGCTTCGGCGGCGATACGGACCCCATGCAGCCGATCCTCGGCGGGCAGTCGGGCGTGTTCCCCATCACGCCGGAGACGTACGAGCCGCTGATGGAGATCCTGCCGCCCAACATCGGGTCACTGTCGAAGTACGGGTACAGCGAGCCACTGACGGACCCCAACGGCCAGCTCTTGCGCGAAGCCCTGCGCAAGCTGGTGCGCTCCGTCTAATCGACCGACCTACCTACGGACATCACACATGGCTGACGAACTCGACGATCTGATCGACACCGAAGCGGCTCCGCTGGCCGCACCCGTGAAGGAAGCGGCGCAAGAGCCCGAGCCCCAAGACGACGGCGGCGATACGGCGGACGCTGCCGATCAGCTCGCGCGCGAGGCACCTGTCGCCAAGTTCGCGTCGTCCCGCCAGACCGCGCCGGACCCGGCGCCGGTGAAGACCGGCCCATCGGTGCAGCGCCAGATCATCGACCGCAACAAGGGCAAGTTCTCCTACTTCCTGGGCGAGGCGGAAGACGACAACCCGGCGGCGGCCGAGGCGGAGACCAACCGCCTGCTCATGACCGAGCGGTTCTTGAACGGTGGCATGCGCGATGCCTACCTCAAGGGTGACGACAAGGCGCGCGAGAAGATCGTCAAGAACCTCGTCAAGGCCGAGGCGGCGGAGCAGGCGGGCGACCCCGGCTCGAAGGGCTACGCGGCCCGCCAGAAGGCGATCGAGGCGAAGCTGATGGCGCAGGCGGCCGGGCTCGCCGACCTCGCCGACTTCCAGCCCGAGAAGAAGGCGGACAAGAAAAAGAAGGACGACAAGGACGACGTTGGCCTCGTTCGTGAGTTGGGCGTCGGCGCGGCTACCGGCGTGGGCCAGGGGCTCGTGGGGCTCGTCGGCGTCAGTGGGACCGTGCTCGGGCTGCTGGGTGGCGACGAGACCGATCGGAACGTGGTTGGCCGTTTCGCCGATGGTATCCGCCGGTTCGCCGACGATGCGATTGCCGACCTCGACAAGGTCGCCGAGAACAACCGCTCGCAGGCCACGAAGGACCAGATGGCCGAGTGGGCGAAGATCAAAGAGGAAGGGAGCAACTACGAGATCGCGAAGCAGGCGCTCAGCTCGCCTCGGATGTGGGCCAGCCAGGGCGCGAATATGCTCGGCATGCTCGTCCCCGGCCTCGGCGCGGCGGGCACCGCCGCGCGCATGATCGGTGCGATATCCAAGCTCGGCAAGGCTGCGGTCGCCGGCACGGGCGCGCTCGCGGCGGGCGGCTCCGTCGCCGAAGTCGACCTCGCCAAGTATGAGAAGTCGATCATCGAGCAGGGCGTCGAGAAGCACAAGGAGTACGTCGGCTGGCACGACACGAAGGCGCTGCTCGAAGCAGCGCGCGGCAAGGAAGTGCCCGACGAGGAAGTGTCGAAGGTGATGGCGCGTCAGATGCGCAACATCGCCAGCAAGTACGACTACGCCCTTTCCACCGCCGTGATGCTCGTCGGCCCGGTCAGCGTAGGCGGGCTCGGTCGCATGCTCGGGCGCGAAGCGGCAGAGGGCTACGCCGGTGGCATCGTCAAGCGCGCGGCCAAGGGCGGCGCGACAGAAGCCGCGCAGGAAGTCGGCCAGCAGTACGGCAGCAACGTCGCCCGCGAGGCGACGCGGCGCAGCATGGAAGAGGGCGAGAAGGGCAACGAGCTGGCGTTCGCCCGCGAGGCGGCCACGTCGAAGGCCGCGTTCGACGACCTGATCGACAGCGCCATCATGGGCGGCCTCATGGGCGCCGGCGTGGGCGCGGCGCAGAAAGGTAAGGGCAAGCCGTCCAACGATCCGCAGCCTGCGGCTGCGGCGGTCGACGAGCTGGCGGCCGACTTCGACGCCAGTGTGACGGCAGGTGAGCGGCAGCGCCAGGCCGACATCGCTCGCGCAGCCCAGGACGGCTTGACGGAGGTGGACGCGGACGCTGCGCGCCGCGCCTACGCGCTCAACGAACTCGAAGCAGGCTCGCGGACTGCGCCGTTCGGTAGCCGGCCGGCCCCCACGCCGGAGTTCGGCAGCCAGCGCAACCCGCGCGCGATCGACGGCCTGGTCGAGCCAGAGGCCCCTGCGTTCACCCGCCGCCCGGTCAACGAGCTGGTTGCGATGCAGTCTCAGACGCGAGACAGCGCGTCGCGTATCGCCGCGCAGATCGCCAGCCGCCTGCCTGAGAACCCGACGCTGCGCGATGTCGAGCAGGCGCTTGGGCAGCGGTACGGGCAGACGGACCTCGCCGCGCCGGATGCGCAGACGGAAGTCCTGCGCGATCAGGTCAACTCTCTAGTGTTCGACCAGATCTTCCGCCAGCGCCCGCGCGCCATAGACGCGGCTGACCCGAACCACGTCGTCAACACCTTGCCGCAGGACCGGCTCGACGAGATCGCGGCGGGCGTCGCGGAGCAGCTTGCCGACCCTGGCCACCGCTTCGTGGAGAGCGTGGCCGGCGATACCGTCGCCGACGTGCTGAGCGCCGAGCTTCCAGACGCGCCAGCCGAGATGCGGGCCGAAGTAGCCGCCGGTGTGCAGGACGCCAAGGAGACAGGCGGCGTCGTCCGCGCGCCAAAGAAGCAGGCCAAGCAGCCGGACAAGTGGACGACGCGCAACATGACCGACCACCTGCTCGACGGCGCGCGGGATGTCGAGCTGGCCAACGAGATCGCCGAGATGGTGCCGACGCGCAAGAGCCCCAAGAAGGAGGCCGTGTGGGCTGCTGAGTTCAAGAGCGCGATGGAAGCCGCGAGCAAGGGGCAGATGACTGAGCGCCACCGGCTCGTCATCAAGGCCGACACCGCGCGCCGTCTGTCGCCGTCGCGTCTCGGCGTCATGACGCCGGCCATCTTCACCCGCTCGAAGGCGTCGGTTGGCGACCGCCCGCGCTCGCACGTCAGCGCGCCGCGCGTCACGCAGATCGCCAGCGACTACATCAACGGGCCGTTCAAAGACCTGGGCCTCAACGCGATTGTTGTCCGTACGCACAGCGAAATCAATCCAGCGTTCGGCGACGTGCCGGCCAACGCTCGCGCGTTCGTCCACACCGACGTTGACGGGACTACCACAATCGGGCTCGTCGCCGACATGCTCGGCACCGAGGCGGACGTTCGCAAGGCGATCGAGCACGAAGTCGTCGGCCACTACAAGCTGGAGCGCGTGCTGGGCGAGAAAGGAATGGACACGCTCGTCGACAAGGTGTTCGCTGGCATCGGCCGCGACCCGCAGTCGCGCGCCATGTGGGACGCGATCAAGGCGGACTATCCGGGCCTGAAAGTCGAAGACCAAGTGCTGGAGTTCATCGCCCGCGCCGCCGAGCAGCCGAAGGACACCAACGGCGGGAAGGTCTCGCTCAACGGCGTGAAGGACGCGCTCGTCGGCGCAGGCTACCGCACGACCGATGCCATGAGCCTAGCCGAGTTGAAGTCGCTGCTCGCCGAGGTGCGAGCAGTGCGCGACCCCGACTACAACAAGATCAACGCGAAGGACTACGAGCTGCAGGCCCAGGAGCGGATCGTCAACCCGCGCGAGCAGCGCATCCGGCCGACGCGGCTTCGCAAGATGGAGCGCTACCTGTTCGATCGATCGATCGACATGCAGTTCATGTTCCGCGCGATGGGCGTCCTCAACCAGCGAGCGCATCGCATGTTCCTGGCGCTGCAGTCCGACAAGGACCGGGTCGTCAACGGCGAGATCATCGAGAACCACGTCAAGCCGCTACACGACGCGCTGTCGCGCATCGCCGAGAAGCACGGGCGCACGCTCGGCGAAGTCCACAAGATGGCCAACGATTGGGCGCAGGCGAAGCACGCGCCCGAGGTGAACGCGTGGCTGCGCGCCACGCAGGCCAAGCTCAAGAGCGACGCGCTCGCCAGCCAGCGCGAGGTGGTCATCAACAACGCGCTCAAAGGAACGATCGACCCGGCGCGTGCGCGTCAGATGCTCGACGCGATCGTCACCGATGCCAACGTCGACGCGGACCAGCAGCTCGCCGCCGTCAAGTACGCCGGCATGACCAACGCCGAGGCCGCCGCGCTCATCGCCAAGATCCCCATCGCGGCCGATCTGGAAACGCTCGCCGGCCCCAACGGCGAGCTGACGCGCCTGCGCGACGTGACGAAGAAGTACGCCTTGTCGTCGGGCCACTACAATCGCGTGCTCACCGAGATGGCGGGCTACGACAACTACGTCCCGAGGAAGGGCATCGAGTATGACGCGCGGGCCACGCGCCCGTGGCAGGACGACTTCTCGGCTATGAACGAAAGCCGGGGCGCGGCGGAGGGTCGCAAGCAGAAGGCCGAGTACGGCATAACGCAGCTCATGCTCGAAGGTCAGCTCATGGGCGCCCGCCACGTCAACCAGCGGTTCATGCGGGCCATGACCGAAACCTTCGACCGGCCGGGCGGCGAGCGCTGGGGCAAGGTGAGCAAGCGCAGCGAGATCAGCTACGCGGGCGACAAGTTCAACTACCCGGAGCGCCCCAACCAGTTCATGCTCACCGACTTCGCAGTGAGCGACCCTGACACGGGCGCGACGCGCGTGCTCACCCTCAAGGACACCGGCGTCGCCGAGGTGCTGCAGAACACCTACAAGACGGACGACCCGGCGAACGCCGCGCTCCGTATGGTGGCCGCAGGGACGCGGTTCATGGGGCGGCTCTACACGTCCCTGTCGCCGTCCTTCATGGTGACGAACGTGATCCGTGACGTGCAGGGCGCGCTCGAAGCCATCGCCACCGAGGACGCCAAAGGCGACCCGTCGAAGCGTCGGAAGTTCAACACCGACCAGCTCAAGAACGTGAGCAAGGCGATGCTCGCGGCCTACACGTCGGGGGACATGCGCGAGCTGTTCATGGCGTCGGCGGGCGAGCGTGAGGTGATCGTACAGCGGTGGAAGTCGCAGTCGGTCAACGACCTCTTGCCGAAGTACGACGGGGACCGCGAGGCCGCGCAGCGCGCGTTCGACATGCGCGCGGCTGCCGTAGAGTACGTCGAAGGGGGTGGCGTGATCGGCTTCGGGCGGTTCGTCGATCCTGCGAACACGTTCAGGGCGCTCAACGATCTGGAGGGTGGGCGCAACGTCGTGTCGCGCGGCGTCGGCGTCACCACCGACTACATGGAGAGCATCGGCACGTTCCTCGACAACTCGCACCGCCTGGGCGTCTACATCGGCCTGACCGAGATGGGCGTGCCCGCCGACCGCGCGCTCGTCAAGGCGCGCACAACGTCGCTGGATTTCAACCAGCGCTCGGGAATGCACGACGGCATGAACAGCCAATGGCTGCAGGCGGCGTATATGTTCGTGCAGCCGTCGCTGACGGGTTTGCACTCCATGGTCACGCGGCGCGCGTGGCGCGGCGGCGAGATCCCTCTTGAAGTCGTCGACGGCCCCAACGGGCAGAAGTTCCAGCGGTTGAAGGCGGGCTGGGAGAAGGATCTGAACTGGCCGCTCGCCGCCTACCTCGCGGCGGTCGGGTTCGCAACGACCATGGCCGCGTCGCAGATGATGGGCACGGACGACGACGGGGAGGACCGGGCGAAGAAGCTCGCCACCGGCTCGTGGTTCCGCAACCACGTCATCGCCGGCCCTGGCGACCGGCCGTTCCTGCTGCCCCAGCAGTACGGTATGCACCAGATCTTCTCGAACATCGGCACGATCATCGCGCTGCGCTCGCTGGGCTACGCCGACACGGGCGAGCTGGCGAAGGAGTACACCAACGTCGTGCTGCAGAACACGGTCCCTGGCGTGCGCGTGCAGGCGCCGGAGGGCAGCGACACGGTAGCCCGCTCGCTGCTGGCGGGCATAACTCCGTCGCTGCTGCAGCCGATCTCGCAGGTCGTGTGGAACCGCAACGCGTTCGGCCAGAAGGTCTACGACGAGCCGTTGCCGGGCAAGCCCAAGTTCGCGTCCGACATGGGTCGCAAGTCCACGCCGCAGGCGTTCTCGGAGATCGCGACGATGGTGCGCGAAGCCGGCGGCCCCGACTGGCAGCCGGAAATCTACGCCCATGGCGTCCAGCAGTTCGGTTGGGTCGGGTCCACGCTCGTCGAGATCGGCAAATGGGCGCAAGGCAACAGCGACAAGACCCTGCTTGACGTGTCGAAGATCGGCGTCCGCCGTGATTTCTCGGCGGACGGCTACGAGGCCCGCCAGTACCGCAAGTTCCTCGAAGAGACCCACGACCCGCTGGTCAAGGCGTGGGAGCGAGCGAAGCTACTCGACGCGGAAGATGGCGGGATGAAGCAGGCGAGGGGTAAGAAGCGGACCATCGGCCCGCGCGAGCAAGCATTCCTCGACGCCAACCCCGAGGCGCCGGCGGTCTTCAAGACCAAGCGCGCGTTCGACGAGGCGGGCGCGGTGATCAACCAGGCCGCGCAGCAGGCCAAATCCAAGGGCGACGGCGAGAAGGCGGCGGCGATCCGCGACGTGCGCAAGGGGCTCGTGAACGAGTTCCTGCTGCGGCAAAAAGAAGGGCGGCTCAACGGAGCCGCCCAGGACTTCGACAGATTTGTACGCGACAGGATCAGTGGTCTCTAAGCGTCGGGCTCGGTGGGCAGGCTCTCCAGCGTCGAGGCGTGGTCGGGATCGTCGAACTCCAGATCGTCCGGCCACTCCAGCTCGGCCTCGGCGTCGAAGCCTGCGCTCGCCCACGCTTCCTGCATCGCGGTAGCCGCCTGGCCCTTCTCGCCATCCTGCCACTTCTCCGACTTTTCGCCGATCTCGTCGGTGAGGCGGCAGTCGATCTCTGCGGAGAACTCGTGGGCTTCGCTGACTGCTTCGTTGTAGAGTTCGTGCGCGGCCTCGACGACGGCCTTCAACGCTTGGACTTGTTCGTTGTAGTTGTCGACCGCGATCTGTAAATCTTGCGCCGCTGTCCGCAGTTTTTCGACGATCACGTCGCGTCGCTTCAACTCGTCCTTGCTCAGCTTGATGGCCACGTCAGTCCTCCAGGGTTGGTCTATCTTCGATCCACACTACGAACTCGACGACCGCGCCGACCTTGTCGGGGTGCGGTCGTTTCTCTATCGTCACGCCGCGTCGTACGATGTCGGCTAGGACAGCTTTCGGATTGAGGCGGTCGCGCAGGCAGTGCTTCTCGAAGGCCAGCCTCGGGATGAGCCAGTGGATCTCGTCGGGGTAGAAGAACGCGTAGGGCGTCTGACCGCTGATGAGCGTGGGGCCGCGCCGCCGGCCGTTCTCGATGATCACCGACCGGGCTGCGTGCTGGTTCAGATAGTCCTCGACGACTTGGAGCTTGGCGCTCGCCGCGCGCCGGGCCGCCTGCTCCGTATCGCGGAGCCCTTGGCCGATGCTGTCGAACAACGTGAACATGACAACCTCCAGAAGTGAGGGGCGGCGTGGGCCACGCCGCCCCTCGTTGACGCTTACATCTGACCGAGGGCGTTCATCACGTCCTCATCGAAGTCACCCATCGGCTGGCTCGGGGTCTGCACGGGCGTCACCGCACGACCACGACCGAGGGTAGGCTTGGCGGCAGCGGGAGCCGCCTGCTGGGGAGGACGCGCGCCACCGAGACGGGGACGAGCCTGGGCCGCCTGCGCGGCGTTGGTCGTGGCGGCCTCCAGCGGATCCAGCACCTCACCCTCGATCGCCTCGGGAGCCGGCGCCGGAGCTGCCTGCTGCGCAGGAGCAGGACGAGCACCCGAGCGGAGCGACTTGGCCGGGGCCGCCGGGGCCGCCTGCGGAACCGGGCGCGCGGCAGGAGCCGCCGCAGCCTGCGCCGGAGCGCGTGCCGCCGGAGCCGCCTGGCGAGGCGCAGGAGCGGCAGCAGCCGCCGGGGCTACCTGGGTAGCCTGGTTCTGCTGGATCGCCGCGCTGAGCGAAGTCTGGCGCGGCGCCGGGGCCTCGGCCGCAGGGGCGTCGACCGCCGCACCGAACGCCTTCATGATCTTCGGCACCTCGGTGTCGATCTTCTCCAGCGCGTACGCCATCGAGTCCTCGTCGAGGTAGTCGCCCGGCGTGAAGATCAGCTTCGGCACCGACGAGCGGGGATCGAAGTGCAGCGTGGTGTAGATCTCGAACATATCCACGCCCTGCTTGGTGATGAACTGGCCGTAGTTCTTGAGGTTGAAGTAGCCCTCCTTCTTGCTGTCCTCGCCGAACAGCGACAGCGCCTTGATGTCGAGCGCGTAGACGCTCTCGGTCACGTCGCCGGGCACCATGACCGCGAGGCGCTGCACGTAGGAGCAACCCTTGGCCTTGGAGTTGCCCGCCGTGTTCGAGCCCTTGACGTTCATCGGGCAGCCGGCGCAGGTGCCGCACTGCGGCTTCGGCGAGGCCGCCGAAGGGCGAACGCCGTCGTGCGAGAAGCAGGCCGGTGCGACGCCTTCCGCGTTGGGATCGTAGGCCCCCTCGTAGAACTGGCGGCCGACCGCCGGCTGCAGGCCGAGGATCACCACTTCGAGCTGGGCCAGCGGGGAGATCGCGACCGTCTCGCCGTCGACGATCTGGTTGAAGCGGTTGCCCTTGAGCGAGATGCGGTTGATCGAGTTGCCGCCACCGCCGCCCAGGCGAGCCGCCATCAACTCCTGACCCGACGCCTGGCGAGCGGCCATACGGGCGGCGATGTGCGCCGGAACGGGGCCGGAGAGCGCGTTGGCGCGAGACGGGAGTGTGAGTGCGTTAGAAGCCATCTGTCTAGTCCTCATGGTTGTTTGAAGTCTCTGTGTACGCTACACAACTTGAACTGCCACTCGGTTACGCCTTCGAGCCGGGAGCCCGGAAACGAACAACGCGCTCCTGCAACATGGTGACGCCGGGCGGAAGCTCGCCGGTCTCGGCCTCCAAGTCCTTGACGGCCTGGGCGCCGAGGCGCCGCTGCAGCAGGTCGAAGCGCTCGTTCTCCGCGATGTACTTGTAGAGCGCCTGCCAGTCGCCGCACGTCGGCGTCTTTGATGTCTCAACATACGCCATACCGGCCGCAGTTTTCAACTGCGAAGTGCCGACCGCGTCCATGTGCTTGAGCATGGCGAACTCCAGCGCTTCCATCTTGGCCTTGAGATCCTTGTCGATCTCGTCGAACTCGGCCTTGAGCTGGGCGCGCTGCTCGCGGAGCGCGTGGTACGCGCCTATCGCCTTCTCGATCTTGTTGGCTGACTGCTCAGTCACGTCTATCCCCCGTTTTGGTTGAAGCTCTTCGACCCGCCGCTTTGCCGCCGCGCGACAGATCGTCGGTGTCTTGTCGGCCTGACCCAGGAAGCTCGTGCTCTCGAAGATCGACCGTTTACAGATCTTATCACGATGCTCGGTGCAAGGCAAATCGTCCCACTCTCGCCGAAGCCTGGCAACCAGGCTATCCCACGCATCGTCGGTCATGAGCGACGTACCGAGAACTTCGTAGGCATAGCCGGCTTGCCAGTAGTAGGCGATCAGCCGATGACCCGAGAAAGTCGCGACATCGGCTGCGGTGATCACAGCAGCTTCTCGATGTGGTAGCGCGGCATCTCCAGCGAGAAGCCCTCACCACGCGGGTCGTCCTTGAGGATCGCGATGATGCTGCCGAACGTCAGCTTCGCGACGCCGGCGCACGTCTCGGTGAGCCACGGATACAGGGCGAGCACCGTATCGGCGACCCACTTGGACGCTTCCTCGCGCGTGCCGAACACGCCGTTGGCCGTCTCGCCAGTCGCGGTCTTGATGTGCGCGCCGTACACTTCCATCTTGATCGTGGAGATCGACAGGGACACGCTGTCGAACGGCGTCTCTTCGGCCGTGACGAACTCAGTCATTGGTAGTCTCCTTCGGTTTGTAGTACGCAAGGCACTTCTCGGGATCGTCGAAGAACGTGCAGCTCTCGACGAGTTTGTGTGTCGGCTCGAACGTGATGGCACTGTCGTCGAGCCAACGCAGCTTCGCGTGATCCTCGTCGTTGAACCTCGCGAGGGCTTCGACCTGCACGACGTGCGTTCCGCCGTCGTCATCGAAGCATGTGTAGAGGCCGATCATGTCACAGCCCCCTCGTCGTCATGTGTGACTGCATGCCTGCGCGAACGCGGTCAATCACGTCGGCCACGTCGTTGCTGTATGCGCCGAACACGGGCGGAAGGAACGTGTCGGCGATCCGCGATGCGTTGCCGGCGAGCGCGTGACCTACGAGCTGCACGATGATGTCGGTGACGGCCCGCTGCACGATCGCGTGCAGGTTCGCGTCGATCCATCTGCGCGCCTCGGTGATCACGTCGCTGCGCTGCCGAAGCTCGTTCGCGACGGTCGCGTCGAGCGCCTTGATCGTCTCCGAGTGCGTGATGTAGCCGGAGCGCGCGAAGAACCGTTCGACGATAGCCGGCCCGTTCGTGTCGAGCGCGGCCAGCACCGCGACGCGGTGCTTTTCGAGGATCGACGCTTCGATGATCGCGAACACCTCGTCGCGCTGTTCTTTGGTGAGGCTCATGCCGCTCTCCTTCTCGTCTTGATGCTGGCCACCCGCGTCGTCTCTTCGGCGTACATGCCCAAGAGCATCGACTGGAGCCGCTGCTTCTGCTTCACACCCTGGTAGGCTTTCAGCTCCGCAGGCGTCGAATGGATGTGGGCGATGAGCATGTGGTTCACCTGCCCTGGCCGGTCCATTCGGTTGTTCGCCTGCTCGTAGCCCTCGGCGGAGAAGTACACGCCCCACCAGATCGTCGTGTCGGCCGCAGTCAGCGTCAGTCCGTGCGACGCCGTCTTGGGATGCGCGACGAGGATCTTCGGACCACCGACTGCCTGGAACCTGCTCACGATGTCGCCGCGCTGGCCGCCCGACGTGTCGCCGGTGACACTCTCGACGACCCCCTCGCCGTACCGGGCGGTCAACTCGCGAACCAGTCGGCTGATCACGCCGGTGTAGGTGGCGAACACGATCGACTTGCCGACTGCGCTTTCGATCAGTTCACATAGTAACTCGAAACGCGGGGACCAGTCAAATTCGACAGTGCCCTGATCGCCGATTACAACGCCCTGGTAGATCTGGTGGATCTTCGACATGCGCGCCGCCGCAGTCTGCGCGAGCACCGCCGTACCCGACTGCTGGTCCTCGTAGACCCACTGCTTGCCGATCTCGTCGATCGCCTTCTGCTGCTCGTCGCTGAGCGGTGCGTAGTAGTCGAGGTGCTGCACGGGCGGGATGTCGACGCAGTCCTCCTTCGCGAACCGAACCGCCGGCTGCAGCATGGAGAAGACGTAGTCCTTCACCTCGGCCTCGGGCTTGGGCGTGTACTTCGTCACCGACTTCGGGCCGTAGTTCACGACCTTCGCCGTGCACACCTTGTCGCGGTACGCGTTCATGGACGACGGCATGATGTGTGGGCAGATGATACGGCCCAGCGACCACGCGTCCTCCGGCGTCTGTGCCATCGGCGTGCCGGTCATCATCCAGATCGAGCGGTCGTGCAGCATGGCGCGCAGCGCCTTCGTCACGTCTGCGCGGAAGTTCTTGTACGCCGTCGCCTCGTCGCAGATGATGTGCGTGATCGTCGTGTCCTTCGCCAGCTCGGGCCAGATGGTGCGCAGGCCATCGTGGTTCAGGATCAGGATTTCGGCGCTCGTGTTGGCGAGCGCGGCGAGCCGCTTCTTCTTCGAGCCGGTCATCAGACCGACGACGGTCTGCGGCAGGATGTTGAAGCACTCGCGAGACCACACCGCCTCGGTGCACGAGAGCGGGCACAGTATGAGCAGGCGGCCGGCGAGCCCTTCCCGGCGCAGGTAGTCGTAGGCCCACAGCGCCGCCGCCGTCTTGCCGGTGTTACCCGTGACGAACACACAACCGTTGCGACGAAGCACGAGGAACGTGCTCGGCACCATGAAGCAGTATTTGAAGCCGTCCGAACTGCCGACGACCTTCGCGTTGAGCAGCCGAGTACCGTCCGCTCTTGAGCCGGCCAGCCCGACGTGTTGGCGATCGGTGACAGTAACGGTGAACTCGGTGTGACCCTTGTCCTCACGTACCGTGGCCACGACACGCGCGGTGCGGCCCGTAGCCGAAAACGCGTACTGCACGAAGTCGGCGGACGCCCGCGCGGTTGTCGAAAACACCCTCCGCCGGTCGCTCTGTGTGCCGTCCCAATGCAGCACCTCGTCGGCGACCGTCGCGAGCTGACCCGGACTGCACGCCCACCACCACTCTCCGAACTCCTTGTCGGAGCGCGGGGCAGCGAACTTGAACACGCTGTACCCTTTGGCCGACGCGTACTCGGGTTGGCACACTCGGTACTCGACCCCTGCGGCCTTGAGCAGCGCGTGCATACGGTCGATCTTGCGCTGGCGCTTCAAGCGAACTACGCAATGTCGCGTGCGCGACGGGAAGCGCCCATCCGCTATGACCGCGATCTGCAGGCGCAGCATGTCGTCCGACATATCCACGCCAGCCGTGGCCGGAGCGCCGAACACGGTCGGTACCGCCGCGCTTTTGTACGCGATGGTATTCGTCCCGAGCTTGCGCGACCCTGCGGTCGGCAGTGGAGTGCCGTTGACCCACGCTACTCCACCCGCCAACACTTCGGCTGCCTGCATGACTACACGCTTCTCGCGCCCCACGTTGCGCGCTTTGTGATCGACGAGCAGCATGCGGTGTTCTAGGCTCAAGAGCTGGTCCACGCCGTACTTGTTCTTGAAGTGGACCATCTCATCGCACGGCAACTTAACGAACTCGCCGTCAACGAACTCCGCTTGGCCCGTGTCGTTGTTGAACTGCGCTACCTGCCCACCTGCGTAGTCGGCGATACGCCGCCACCCGGTAGGTGACAGGTATTCTGTGTCGGCGTCCACGCACCCGAGGCCGTTGAAGCAGAACGCCCGGTGATGCAGCGACAGGAAGCCCGCCGTCACCATCTGGTGCTCGAAGGGTTGGAACCGCCCAGGCCAGTCATAGCTCTCCAGCATCGGGCTCGGCGCGTCGTAGCCCAGCGACGCGAGCTTCTGCGCGTGGGCTAGATCGCGCGGCACGGCGACCAAAGTGCCAGCGGACGCCGTACTGATCTGCTTCGCCGAGCCCAGGTGGCTCGCGATCGTGTCGTAGTGCTCGTCGTCGAAGACGAACCAGCCGGGGTAGACCGCCCGAGGGGCGATGTTGTTGGTCAGGTGACTGGCAGTCATAGTCTCTCCTTGCCGGGCAGCCCGAAGAAGCTCCGCAGCTCGTCGAAGTTGTGCTCGTTGATCACGAGCGCGATGCCGCCGGCCTTCGTGATGTCGGCCAGCTCGCGGTCCTGCAGCTTGGTGGTCTTGCCCTTGCCGGCCTTGCACTCGATGGCGATGAAGCGCCCCTGGTGGCACGCGATGTAGTCGGGGACGCCGGCCCGGCTGTACGCACTGGCGATGGGGGTAACATACCATGCGCCTACGGAGCGAAGCAAGTCACGCACCTTGCTCTTCACTCTCCCTTCGGGGGTCATGCTCATAGCGCACTCCCCGAGGTCGGGGGCTCGTCGCCACGCTTGCTGCACGGGCAGTGCGTTAGGGCGGCTTCCTCGTAGCACGACACCCAGCCGGTGCCCGAGCAGTGGATGCACCTCGGGTTGGCCGTGAGGAGCATGTCCACCCACGCCGATGTTTCCCGGCCACGCTCCAGCCAGCGACCGATGGTCAGCATGACGAAGCCGTAGGCGCCTACGGCCAGGATGCTCGCGGCGACCGCGAACCAAAAGTCTGGACTGCTGATGTTCATCACACGCGCTCCTTCGAGTTGTATGCGGCGTCCGAGCAGAACTTCTTCGCCTGTTGGCCACGCTTGATCGGAGTGGTGACGCTGAACCACTGGAGGGGGCCGCCCGTGTGCACGTCGAGGTCGCGAGCGGCCGACACCGCGTCGAGCGCCGAGGCGCCGACGTGCATTGCGCCGAGCGCGAACTCCTTGCCCGTGCCGATCGCCCACTTGGCCGGCATGGCGCACCCGTGGGGCTGGCCGTTATCGTACTGCGTGGACACCCACTCGCCGCCACGGCGCTCGACGACCGCGAGCGTCCACCCGTGCGGGGTGGCTGGCAGCTTGCCCACGTCGGCGCCCTTCTCGAACCAGTCGATGAGGTACTGCATGAGCCCGTCCGTGCCGGCGACGGCGAAGTAGCGGCCCTTGCTGAATTGGATCTTGGTGACGACCCGCTGCTCCTTTATGTTGACCCAGCAACAGAGGGTGTCGGCGACGAGCAGCGCGCCGTCGAAGGCGATGGTGGTCATGGTGTGTTGTACCTGCGGACGTTGTTCTGTTGTATGGACAAACCGGGAACTGGTGAAGGGACTACTGCAGGGACTTCGGCTTCTGGTACGCACTGTGTTCGTGTCCGGTTCTAGCGCTCCGTTGTCCGGCTTTCGGACCCCGGATGGTGCGCGCAAACCCCTGTGTTTACTGGCATTTTCACGGGACTGCCCCTTCAAGAACTCCACTTGTGACACAAGTCGTCTCGGACTATATACGCCATTCGAGAAGCCTTGTAAATTCAGGGGTTTACGCGGGTTATTTAATTCTCTGCAGGGACTTTTATCACCCTGCAGTACGCGGTTTCTGCAGCCGGTTTTCCGGCAGCGTGATGACGTTGGCGTCGTCCAGACCGGGCAAACGATCGACCGCAGCCTGCACGTCCTCGCGAACGGCGTGCGCGTAGCGCATCGTGTGCTTGATGCTGGAGTGGCCGAGGATCTTTTGTATGATCTGCAACCCGACGCCCCGGTGGCCCAGCCACGTCGCCGTCGTGTGCCGCAGGTCATGCCAGTGGAAGTCCGCGATCCCGCACTGCTTCAATGCGCGCTCCCACTCGCGCTGGTGGTTCGTGAAGTCGAAGACGTGCTCGCTGTTGCGCGGCATCGACTGCAGGAGCTTCAACGCCTGGGCGCCGATGGGGAGCTGCTTGCGCCCGCCGCCCTTGGTCAGCACGTCCGCCGTGCGGGCGGTCCAGTCGATGCGGTCCCACCTCATCGACTGCGTCTCGATCCTGCGAGCGCCGGTGAAGAGGGTCCACAGCATCGCCACGGCGAGGTGCTGCGGCAGCGCGTCGGCGAGCTGCTTGGCCTGCTCCGGGGTCAGGTAGCGAATGCGCTCGCCGGCCTCCTTCTGCCAGTACAGCGACCACTCGATGTCTTGCACCGGCACCTTGAGCGCCTTCTTCGCGAACAGGTGCACGCCGCGCAGCCGGACGATCATGCGGTTCATGCCGGCGCCGTTGATACGCTTGCCGAGCCCGCGCCCGGTAGCCGCGCCCAGCCAGGCTTCGATCAGGCGGGTCACGTCGTTGCCGTCGACTGTAGCGTAGGCGCGGTCGGAGCCCAGCGTTTCCTCGATGCGCATGAGGTGGACCATGGTCGTGTCTTCGGACGGGCGGTCCTTCACACGGACGGCGTGGTACTTCTCGATGACGGTCCCGACCGTCATCCGGTCTGGCTCCTGCGCGCGAGCCTCCTGCGACTTCAACGCGCCGGCGCGGGCCTCTCGTTCGACCTGTTCCGCTTTTCGGCGATCAGCCGTGCCGCAACTCCCTTGAAACCGCTGGCCTGCGACGACGAAGTCGTAGTGGTATGTGACCGTTTTCGACCCATCCGCTTTTTTGGTTGTTCGCTTGGTGAGGGACATTTCTGCTGGCTCTCGATGAACGCTTCGATGTCGGACATCCTATAGCGCTTCTCGCGCCGGGTCGTGGGGTGCAGGTAGAAGTGCGGAATGTCGGTGCGCTGCAGCGAGCGCACCGAAACCCGAAGCATCTCCGCAACCTCATGCGGCTTGAGGAACATCGCCCCTCACTTCCGAGCCGGCGAGCGCATGCCGCCCCTTCGACGTGAGCTTGTACTTGAACTCGACGCGGTCCCACTCGACGAGACCGTTCACCGTGAGGTAGCTCACGACCCGCTTGCGGTCGGCGTCGATGCCGCCGAGCTGCAGCGATGGGAACATCTGCCCCGTCTGCCCCACGTACTCCAACGCGTCACGCGCCTGCTTGTCCATCCCCGCCTCCCGTTGCTGTCTGCAGCAGTGCTTCGCCTCTACTCGTCAGTACAACTTTCTTGCGGTCGAGCGTGATCCTGACGAGCCCCGCCCTGACCGCGTCCCAATACTTCGGGTGGTCTTTCATCTTGTCGTGCTCGCCGCCCTGCACGAGCAGCACTTCGATCAGGAACGCGCGCATGTTGTCCGCGTCCTGCACGACGCAGTCGGGGTTGATCAGCATGCGCTCGGTGCGTTCCTGTCCGTAGCGCACCTCGCGAGGGAGGTACACGCCGCGCGATTTGTAGACGCCCATCACCATGTCATCCGCTCCACGTCACGAGCAGCTTCCACACGTCTGCAACGACGCCAGGCGTAGTCCCTGCCTTGTCGGCGATTGCTCGCAGCGCGTCCTCGCTTGGAGGTTCCTTGTCGAGCGCGACCTGCTTATCGTTGATCAGGTCCAGCCCGTGGTCGGCGCACACGGCGAGCGCCGCGATCAGCTTGTCGAGGTTGGTGCGCTTGGTCTGCATGTCTTTGTAGCTCATGAGCTGCTGCCGCAGCTTGTCGATGTCGACGCCGACAAACGACGACGAGTGCGCGTCGGGGCCTACCGCGACTGTGTCGTCGGGGTTCAACACGACCGACGAAAAGTACCTTGTTGGGTCGCTCATTTGTTCCCCCTGTCGCGCCAGTGAACGCACGATTTCACGGCACACCAGCCGCAAAGACCGCTCGGTTTCTTCGGCCACGAGTTGTTGGCCAGCGAGTGCTCGATGTCCGCAACGACGCTATTCGTGTCGCGGATCAGGTGACTGATGTCACTGCGATGGAACGTGTCCTTCGCCATGTGCCGCTCCTTCATGTAGATGAAGCGGCTGTCGATGGTCTGCACCTCGGGGAACTTCGCGAACACGAGGACCGCGCAGCGCTCGGCCTGGCCGTCGCCGCCCCTGTACTTTCCCGTCTTCCAATCGATGATGATCGCGTGCGGGCCGCGCAGGATCACGAGATCGACGATGCCCCTGAACCAGCAGCGCTCTTTGTCGAAGTAGTCGCACGCGTCCAAGTCGATAGTGATGCCCAGTTTCAACTCGGCGTGCTTCTCGCCGGGGATCTGCTCGACGGCCTGGGCAAGCTGCTCGTACTGCGCGAAGTTGGGCGGCAAGGGAGTGCCCTCGCCTACCCGGTGCTCGATGGCCTTGTGCATCTGCTCGCCGTACGCGCCGGCCTTGGACTGCACGTCCTTGACCTGCTTCGTGACAGCGATCTGGTTGTACTGCCACGGGCAGTTCTCGTAGCGCTTGAGCGCCGAGTGCGAGTGGATGATGTTCATGGCTTGTCGATCCGTTGGACTATCGGCTCGACCAGCAGCAACACCGCACGAATATGCTCGCGAGCTTTGAGAAGTCGTTCGCCGACGCCAAGCCCGTTGACCAACCCGTCCAGGGTGCGCGCCGCCTGGGCAATCTCATACCCCAGCGGGCCGTGCCCGTCAAGATTGATGTCCGTAGTCATGGCATACCGCTCGATGATGTCGCCGGTGTCGATGTGGTCACTCGTCATCCTACGATCTCCGTCAGATCCTCAAGCGTGGCGTCCACCCAAACCCATTCGAACTCAATGTCGGGTCCGCTCATGTTTTCTTGATACCTCCGTATGTCTTCCCGTAGCCGGCCTCGCAGGCGATCGGGATGCCCGGCCACCAGCTCGGCGCCTCACTCATGCACTCGCGAACGTAGGCGACACCCTCTTCGGCCTCCGCCTCGGGGACGAGCGCGAGCACGGCGTCGTGCACCTGCAGCAGCACCGGATACCGACGACGGATCTTCTGCACCTGCGGGTCGATGATCTCGCGGGCGAGCGACTGGCCCAGGTTCTCCAGCAGCGTACCGCCGTGGATGTATTTGAGGCCGTTCGACTTGCCGCCGAAGAACGTGAACGCCAGCGACTTGCGCCCGGTCTGCTGGTCCGTGATGTAGCGCAGGTCGGGGTACTTGAGCTTGAAGCCCGAAGGCAACTCGATGCTGTCGCTGTGCCAGATGATCGGGTGCGTCGGGTCGAGATCGGGCGGAACCGCGCCCGTCGCCATGGTCTTGAGCTGCTTGTCGAGCAGCGTCCACATCCCCGATATGCCCGTGTACGTCTTGCGGTACAGCGTGTTGATGCGCTCGGCCTCGTCCTCGCTGACGCGCAAGCCGGCCTGCACCCACAACATCTTCTGGAACGTCCGCGCGCCGACGCGGTACTGCGACGAGAGCATCGCGACCTTGCCGGTCTGGCGGTAGTTGGCGACGATCGGATCCGTCTTGGTAAGCGCCTTCGTCACGGGCACGCCGAACAGCGTCGTGGCGAAGTCGGAGTACGCGTCGCCGCCGACGCGCAGCGTCTCGACGAGATCGTCCTGCCCGCAGAACTTGGCGACCACGCGCAGCTCGATGTTGGAGCTGTCGGCCTCGACGAACACATACCCATCGGGAGCCTCGACACCGTCGCGCATCTTCGACGAGCGGCCGACGTTCTGCCAGTTGAGCCCTTCCTGCCCCGACAGGCGGCCGGTCTGCATCGCCCCGCAGAAAGCGAGCGGGACCGGGCACAGCTTGCCGTCCTCGGCCAGTTCGAGATACGCCTTCGACCGGGTCTCTTCGATCGACGACTTCACCGCAAGGCGGGCGAGCACGAGATCGCGAACGTCGGTGTTCGGATCGTCTTGCAGGTCGACGAACTCCTGATCCGTCTTGCTGAACGCGTAGGTCTCCTTGCCCGTGGCGCGCGAGATCTTCGTCGGCGGCTCGATGCCGTGCTCGCGCAAGATGTCCGCGAACTGCTTGTTGCTGTTGAGCTGCGTCTTGGTGAGGCGGCAGTTCGCGACGGCGTTCCTCTTGATTTCCACCTCCGTCTCGTGACACTCGCGCATCACGTCAGCGTTGAGGACGATGCCCGGCTGGGTCATCATCCTGACGGTCCAGTCGAGTGTGGCGAGCATCTTCTTCGGGAACTCCGGCCACATCGATCGGAAGATGAGGGCGGTCTGCTCGGCGTCCTGGCAGGCGTACGCACCCAGCGTGCGCTCTTGCTCGGGCGACAGGTCGCGGACGCCCTTCGTGGCGTAGAGCGCGCCGCCCTTCTCCAGCTTGCCGACGTGCCCGTAGTGCTGGGCCACGGCGTCCAGCGAGCGAGACGGGACCGTGCCGCCGAGCACGCATCGCGCCATGCCGAGCGTGTCGACGTAGGTGTGCGGGTGGCACTCGTCGATCTCGGCGAGGATGAGCCCATCGAACGGCAGGTTGTGGCCGATCAGCAGGGTCTTCGACCAGTCGATGTCGTTCTGCAGAACCGACTTGAGGTGACTGCCAGTCACCCACTCGGCCGGCGCACCGTTCAGCTTGAGCGCGGCGCCGTGGTACTTGAAGCGCGGGTCACGCACGTAGCGGATGGTGTTCATCTTGCTGAGCGAGTAGTCGTTCGACCAGTAGCTCTCGTAGTCTAGGACGAGTACGTCGTATTTCATGTTGGTCTGTACCCCAGCTCTTCGAGTTTCTTCGTGTACTCATCGGCGAGCAACGCGGCTGTCACGATGTCGCCTTCTCGAACCACACAAACGGTGCAGTCCGCACCGTTCCGAATAACTCTCGCGACTAGCATGTCCCCACGAAACACGTCGCGCAGGGTGAGAGCACCGTGCCGCACATGAATGTGCACTTCCGCCGTCGCCCCAGCGGCGTACAGCTCGCACCTGTAGCCGTTGACGCACTGCTTCATGTCGGTCTGTACCCCAGCTCTTCGAGTTTCTTCGTGTACTCATCAAGCAACAGCGCGGCAGTGACTTCGTCGCCAACGGCCGATATGTAGAGGTAGACGAGCCCACCTGCCTCGTGGGCGTGCACGTTGCCTCGCATGTACGTGCGGAACTGGCCATCGAGCGTCGGCCTGTGCGCCCTCGGAACCCATATCGCGGCTCGCGCCCAGCCCTCCCCTTCCAGCCCGCACACCCATCCGTTTACGGTCTTGTCCATGCGCAGCGGGCCAAAACGTAGCGCCGACAGGTCCGGCCGAAGTAGGTGTGGCGGTATGCTCATGGCTTCACTCCGAGTTCTTTCAGCACCTCGATCATCGTCAGGAGGCTGTTCAGCGCGCCGATCT
>ERZ761607.780-NODE-780-length-47072-cov-6.047579_pt1 | contig 47072 bp, 45 predicted proteins | sample MGYA00511164_ERZ761607 | MGnify/ENA primary metagenome ERZ761607 (study PRJEB28899, sample SAMN02445080) | bioreactor sludge metagenome | biome: EBPR sludge | place: Australia: Brisbane, Thorneside Wastewater Treatment Plant | collected 2011-06-22 ...
GCGTCCACTGCAAAACCTGCGACATCAAGGATCCGTCGCAGAACATCGTCTGGACGACCCCTGAAGGCGGCGGCGGCCCGAACTACCCGAACATGTAGATCCATCGGGCGGGCGTCGCGACGCCCGCCAGAAGGCCAGCGTCGCCGGCACGGCGCGACATCGATCTCGCCTGCGGCATGATCCGCCTTGCGGCGGTCAAAGTTTCCGGCGAGCTTCCCGGCATGAAGCCGCGTCACGCCTTGCCCGCTCTCGCCCTGCTCGCCTTCGCCGCCGTCGCGGCCATTGCGGCGCCCGCCTTCGCCAAGCCCGCCAAGGCGCCGCCGCCGCCGGCCGGCGAGGTCGCCTTCGAGGCGGAGCGCGGCGGGTCGGCCTATGGTCTCTACCTGGCCGGCCAGGCGGCGATGAACGACGGTCGCAGCGATCTGGCCCTGAGCTATTTCGACCGCGCCGCGGCAGCCAACCTCGAATCAGGGGATCTGGGGCGGCGAACCTTCATCGCGGCGGTGCTCTCGGGCGATGTGCAGCGCGCCGCCGCCCTGGCGCCGGGCGCGGAGGCCGGGTCGACCCTGCAGCGTCTCGGCGCGTTGGAGAAGGTCGTCGACGCCATTGCCGCCGGTCGCGGTGAAGAGGCGCAGGCCCTGCTGGCCAGCGGCGCCGTGTCCGTGCCGCACCGGGGCGCGGCGGCCATGCTCGCGCCCTGGGCCGCGGCGGCGGCCGGCGACAAGGCCGGCTCCGTGGTCCGCCCGGACGTGCGCGGCGATCGGCTGGTCGAGGTGTTCGGCCAGCTCGGCCAGGCCCTGCTGTTCGAGCGCGCCAAGCGCTACGATGAGGCCGAGACCGACTACATGGCCCTGACCGGCCTGGGCGACGCCGGCCTCCTGTTCGTCCTGGACCACGGCGCCTTCCTGGAGCGGCGCGGCCGCCGAGACGACGCCCTCGCGCTCTACGACAAGGCACTGGAGCAGGCCCCGGATGACATCGGGCTGCGGGCCGCCCGCGAGCGGGTCGTCAGGCGCGGCAAGGCTCCGTCGCTGCCGACCGTGCGAGAAGGCGCCGCTCGCGCCCTGTTGCCCGCCGCCACGGCTTTCGCCGGCGAGCGGCAGTACGAAATGGCGATGGCCTATGTGCGCATGTCGCTCTACCTCGACCCGACCCGCGAGGACTCTCGCGTCCTGCTCGGCGACGTGCTCAGCGCGATGGAGGACGTCGATCAGGCCCGCGAGGCCTACGCTTCGATCCCGGCGACCTCGGCCTACTACCCGGGCGTGCGGTCCAAGCTGGCCTGGAGCTATCAGCAGGCTAAGGAGCCCGAACAGGGCCTGGCCATGGCGAGGCAGGCCTACGAGGCGCAGCCCACGGACCGCGACGCGGCCCTGACCTACGCCGACCTGCTGCGGGCCAACGAGCGCTTCGCCGAGTCCGCCGCGGTGCTGGACGGCGTCGTCGCCCGGGCGGGCGCGACGCCCGACTGGCGGCTGCTCTACATGCGCGGCATCGCGCTTGAGCGCTCCGGCCAGTGGACCGCCGCCGAAAGGGACCTGACCGCGGCGCTCGCCCAGCAGCCGAACGAGCCGGACCTGCTCAACTACCTCGGCTACGCCTGGATCGATCGCGGCGAGCGGCTGGCCGAGGCCATGGACATGGTCAAGCGCGCGGTGGCGGCCAATCCGCGCTCCGGCGCGATGGTGGACTCCCTGGGCTGGGCCTATTTCCGCATCGGCGACTTCCGCAACGCCGTGGAGAAGCTCGAGGAGGCCGTGCTGCTGGCGCCGGCCGATCCGGAGATCAACAATCATCTCGGCGACGCCTACTGGCGCGTGGGCCGGATGATCGAGGCGCGCTTCCAGTGGGACCGCGCCCTGAGCCTGGATCCGCCGCCGAGCATCAAGGCCGACGCCGAGGCCAAGCTGAAAGCCGGCCTGCCGCCGGTGAAGCCCGCGGCGGTGGCCGCGAAGTGATCACTTCCCTCTTGTGTCATCCCGGCCGTAGCGCGTAGCGGCGAAGAGCCGGGGCCCAGGACGCAATGGGCCGGGTCCCGGTTCGGCCTCTGGCCGTCCGGGATGACAGATTTGGGAATGCGCCCATGAGCCTCTCCGCCTTCGCGCCGGCCAAGGTGAACCTGTTCCTGCATGTCGGACCGCTGGGCGAGGACGGCTACCACCCGCTCGCCAGCCTGATGGTGTTCGCCGATGTCGGCGACCGGGTCTCCGTGCAGCCGTCGGAGTCGCCGGAGTTCGAGGTCACCGGGCCGTTCGGCCATCTGATCGAGCACGGCCCGGGCAACCTGGCAGTCCAGGCGGCGCGGGCGCTGTTCGAACATGTGAAGGGGCCCCAGCCGCCGTTCCGACTGATCCTGGACAAGCAATTGCCGGTGGCCGCGGGCCTGGGTGGCGGCTCGTCCGACGCGGGGGCGACCTTGCGCCTGCTGCGCTCGGCGCTGGACCTGGCCATCCAAGACGAGATGCTCACCGCCATCGCCGCTCGGCTCGGCGCCGACGGACCGGTGTGTCTGTGGGGCGAGGCCGCTATGGCGCAGGGCAGGGGGGACCGCCTGAGCCGCCCGCCGGCCTTCCGACCGGTCGACGCGGTGCTGGTCAATCCGATGGTCCCGTCGCCGACCGGCGCCGTCTACCGCGCCTATGACGAGGCCGGCGCGCCGGGCGACGCCGCCCTGCCGTCGCTCCCCGAGGCGTTCGAGACCCCCGAGGAACTGGCGGCCTTCCTCAGCTTCTGCCGAAACGACCTGGAAGCGCCGGCGGTGTCGCTGGAGCCGCGCATCGGCGAGGTGCTGGAGACCCTGCGTGGGGAACCCGAGGCGTTGCTGGCCCGGATGAGCGGCTCGGGCGCCACCTGCTTCGCCCTCTGCGCCGGCGACATCGAGGCCGAGGGCCTGGCCGAGCGGCTGCAGGCCATGCGCCCGGATTGGTGGGTCCGCCGCTGCCGGCTGGGCTGAGGCGCCGACGGGGACATGTACCGTCTTCGGTACGTGTCCCCAGCGGCATGGGGCCTGAAACGGGCCGGGACACGCACTGAAATGCATGTCCCGTCAGCAAAAGGAAAGGGCGCGGACCTTTCGATCCGCGCCCCGTTCCCTGTCCGGTGAGACCGCCTACGAGTGGTAGGCGCGCTCGCCGTGTTCCGAGATGTCCAGGCCTTCTTCCTCGGTCTCCGGGCTGACGCGCAGGCCGGTGATCAGCTTGATGATGAAGAAGACGACCGCCGACAGGATACCCGACCAGGCGATGGTGAACAGGACGGCCTTCACCTGGGCCAGGACCTGCGTGCCCATGACATAGGTGGCCGCGTCGCAGGTCGAGATGTCGCCGTCCGCCGCGCAGGTCGTGTAGTCGACGATTCCGGCGCCGCCGAGATCGGGGCTGACCAGGATGCCGGTGGCGATGGCGCCGACGATGCCGCCGATGGCGTGGATGCCGAAGGCGTCCAGGCTGTCGTCGTACTTCAGGGCGTTCTTGATGGCCGAGCAGAAGACCACGCAGATCGGGCTGACGATGAGCCCCAGGATGATCGAGCCCATCGGTCCGGCGAAGCCCGCGGCCGGCGTCACCGCCACGAGGCCGGCGATCAGGCCGGAGGCCATGCCGAGCATCGAGGCCTTCTTGCGCGTGACCCATTCGGTCACGGTCCAGCTGAAGCCGGCGGCCGCGGTGGCGAGGAAGGTGTTCAGCATGGCCAGCGAGGCGTAGCTGTTGGCTTCAAGGTTGGAGCCGGCGTTGAAGCCGAACCAGCCCACCCACAACAGGCCGGCGCCCACCAGGGTCAGGGTCAGGCTGTGCGGCGGCATCGGCTCCTTCTGGAAGCCCGTGCGCTTGCCCAGGATGATCGCGCCGACGAGGGCGGCGATGCCGGCGTTGATGTGAACCACGGTGCCGCCAGCGAAGTCGAGGGCTCCCCAGCCCCAGAGCAGGCCGGCCTGGATCGGCGCCTCAGGGTTCAGCGCGACGGTGTCGGGACCGGCCCACCACCAGACCATGTGCGCCATCGGGTAGTAGACGACGAGCGGCCACAGGATGGCGAACAGGACGGTGGCCGAGAACTTGATCCGCTCCGCCAGGCCGCCCAGGACCAGCGCCGCGGTGATGCAGGCGAAGGTCATCTGGAAGCCGACGAAGGTCAGCTCCGGGATCGAAACGCCGGTCGAGAAGGTGCCGACCAGCGTCGTCGTGTCCACGCCCTTCAGGAACAGCTTGCTCAGCCCGCCAACGATGAGGTCGGCTTTGCCGCCGTCCGTGAAGGCGAGGCTGTAGCCCCACAGCGCCCAGGTGATCATGCCCACGACCGTCACGGTCGAGACCTGCATCAGCATGGACAGCATGTTCTTCTGGCGCACCAGGCCGCCGTAAAACAGCGCCAGGCCCGGAACGATCATCAGCAGAACCAGCAGCGACGACAGCAACATCCAGGCGTTGTCGCCCTTGTCCACGGTCGGGGTGATGGTCGGCGCCGCGGCCTCGGCCGGCGCGGCGGCTTCGGCCGGAGCCGGCGCCGGGGCCTCGGCGGCGGGCGCGGCCGGAGCGGCGGCGGCCTCGGCGGCCGGAGGCGCGGCGGCCTCCTGGGCGAAGGCCGAAGTCGCCATCGGCGCCCCGGCCAGGACAGCCACGGCGGTCAACGCCGCCAGCCGTCCGAAGAGAGTTGTTTTCATCGTCGCTATCCCCTTGTCCCGATGATGTTGGTCAGAGCGCGGCCGAGCCGGTTTCACCGGTCCGGATGCGCACGGCGTCCTCGACGTTCAGGACGAAGATCTTGCCGTCGCCGATCTTGCCGGTGGCGGCGGCGGCCTTGATGGCCTCGACAGCCTTGGCGGCGGCGGCGTCGTCGACCACGGCCTCCAGCTTCACTTTCGGTACGAAGTTCACCTGGTACTCGGCGCCCCGGTAGATCTCGGTCTGGCCCTTCTGGCGGCCGTATCCCTTGACCTCGGAGACCGTCAGGCCCTCCACCCCCGCGCCGACGAGCGCCTCGCGCACCTCGTCGAGCTTGAAGGGTTTGACCACCGCAATGATCAGTTTCATCCGCCTTGCTCCCGCGCCCCGGTTACCCGCAGCGCGTCCCTCGCTTTCCCGTGGAACCGGCGGGACAGGGCGATGCATGGCCGCCCCGTCCCCGGTCACCGTCACGCTAGCGGGAGGTCCTGCGCAGGCGTGTGCGCTGCACAATGAACTGGGTCGAAACACCCGTTTCGCCCAATCCGTGAGCAGAGGGTTCGGCGGGCGCCGTCAAAACGGGCGCCTGGGAGCGGTCGCGGCGCGCGGCGACTCCGATCAACCTGCCGGCGTCCACACGGAGACCCGGATGTTCGCCACCCTCTGGCCGCGGCTCGCGCCGATCCTGCTGTTGCTGGCCTCGAACGTGTTCATGACGTTCGCCTGGTACGGCCATCTCAAACACAAGGCCGCTCCACTGTGGGCGGCCATCGCCGTGAGCTGGTTGATCGCCCTGCCGGAGTACGCGCTCGCCGTGCCGGGCAACCGCATCGGCTCGACCGTTTGGACCACCGCCCAGCTCAAGACCATGCAGGAGGTCATCACCCTGGTGGTCTTCGCGGTCTTCTCGGTGCTCTGGCTCGGCGAGAGTCTGAAGTGGTCGACCTTGGTCGGCTTCGCGCTGATCGCGGCCGGAGCGGGCTTCGTCTTCCTCGGAAAATAGCCCCGGTCGGGAACCCGACTCGGGGTCGCCGCGTACTTCAGACCGGGTCGGGGGACGACGCAGCCGCGTCGCGACACGAGGATATCGACGCCATGACCCCCATTCGCCTGCTCGCCGCAGCCGCCCTAACCGCCGTCCTGGCCGGCCCCGCCTTGGCCCAGGATCCGGCCCCGATCCCCGAAGACGCCGCCAATCCGCCGGCCTCGACGTCCATGCCGACGGACACCCCGGCGCCCGCCGCCACGGACATGGGCGCGCCGGCGTCCGCCACCGCCCCGATGATCATGCGCCAGGACTCGGTCTCGCCCGAGCAGGCGGCCACCCTGAAGGCCGGCGACCCGAACGTCGTGACCAACGGTCCGATCCCGGACACGCGGGAGAACCGCCGCAAGTACGGCGGCCCGATGTCGACCGGCGGTCGTCGCACGACCCCGGCCGGCAACTAGGCCCGGCCCCCGCAAAGCAAGGACTTCGACATGACCATGACCCGATTGATGGGCGCGGCGGCGGTCGCCGCGCTTTTGGCCGGCGCGGCCCAGGCTCAGACGCCGCCGTCGGAAACCACCCCGCCGACCGCGACGCCCCCGGCCGTGACGCCGCCGACGCCCGCCGCGCCGGCGGTGAAGGTGACGCCGTCGGTGGTCGCGCCTGTCCCCTCCGCCACGCCCGCGACCCCGGCCGTTCCGGCGACGCTGGTGGCGAAGGGCGACCTGATCGACACCCTCAAGGCCGACGGCCGCTTCAAGACCCTGGTCAAGGCGCTTGAGGCGACCAACATGACGACGGTTCTGAAGAACAACCGGGATCTGACGGTCTTCGCGCCGACCGACGCGGCCTTCGCGGCTCTGCCGCCGGGCGAACTGGACCGGCTGATGAAGGACCCGCCGGCCCTGCAGAAGCTGCTGACCTACCATGTCGTCAACGCCACGGTGGACTCCGCCAAGATGAAGGGCGCGCGCGGCGGGGTGAAGACGGTGGCCGGGTCGGAGGTCGTCCTCGACGGCAGCGGCGAGGGCCTGAAGGTCAATAGCGCCACCATCGTCCAGAGCGACGTGCGGCCGACCAACGGCACCATCCATGTGGTCGACAAGGTGCTGACGCCGCGGACGGCGCCGTCGATGGCCGCCACCACCGGCGCGACCACCGACGCGGCGGCCACCGCGCCGGCCCCGGCCACCACCACGCCGCCGGTCGCGACGCCCCCGAAAGCGGGCACGCCGCCGGCCGATACGACCCCGCCGGGAGATCCGGACACCCAGCCGGATCCCGCCGATCCCGAGGCCAAGCCCAAGGTCTGATCGAAAATCGGGCGATCGAGGCGACGCCGTCCGGCCGATCTGGCGGGGCGGCGTTTGCGTTGCTAACGGTCGTTTGACTCTTGCCCTGCTATGTCCACGCGCCCGTCAAACGGGAGCCGCATTTGCCGGACACTAACTCGCGCCATGGATCGGGCCCGTTCTCCCTGGCGGGCCCGGTTCGCGACTCCAGAAGGACCTATTGATGCTCGTCACCCGTATCGCCGTCGCCCTGACCCTGGCCGGCGCGCTCGCCGCCCCGGCCTTCGCCCAGACGGCTCCGGCCGATCCGGCTCCGGCTGCCGCCCCCATGGCGCCCCCCGCCCAGCAGCTGGCCATCGCCCCGGCGGGCGACACCATCGAGACCCTGCGCGCCGCCGGCCAGTTCAAGACCCTGCTCGCCGCCCTCGACAAGACCCGGCTGACCGGCGTCATCAAGGCCCAGCGCACCGTCACCCTCTTCGCCCCGACGGACGCGGCCTTCGCCGCCCTGCCGCCGGGCGAGCTCGACAAGCTGATGAAGGACCCGCCGGCCCTGCAGCAGATGATGATGTACCACTTGATCAATGCGCCGGTGGACTCGTCCAAGTTGATCGGCGCCAAGGGCCCGATCAACACCGTGGCGGGCTCGGGCCTGGTTCTGGACGGCAGCAACGAGGGCGCCTTGCGCGCCAACAACGCCAACGTCCTGGCCTTCGACATCCGGACCAGCAACGGCATCCTGTTCGTGGTCGACGCGGTGCTGACGCCGGAGGGGGCCGCCGCCGCGATGGCGCCGTCGCCCGAAGGGACTCCGGAAGCCGCGCCGACCGCGCCCTAGAGCCGCGCGGACAAGGCTTTCAACGCTTGAAGCAGCAGTCGGCGGGCCCTATGGTCCGCCGACTTTTTTGCGACCGCGAAGAGCGCGATGACCTCCGACGGCAAACCCCGGTCTTTTCAGGCCCTTATCATGAGGTTGAACCAGTATTGGGGCGACCGCGGCTGCCTGATTCTGCAGCCCCATGACGAACAGGTGGGGGCGGGGACGCTTCATCCGGCCACGGTGCTGCGCGCGCTCGGCCCCAAGCCGTGGAACGCCGCCTACGTCCAGCCCTCGCGCCGGCCGGGCGACGGCCGCTATGGCGAGAACCCCAACCGGCTGCAGCACTACTACCAGTACCAGGTGATCCTGAAGCCGAACCCGGCCGACATGCAGGACCTCTATCTGGGCTCTCTCCAGGCTATCGGCCTGGACCTGAAACTGCACGACATCCGCTTCGTCGAGGACGACTGGGAGAACCCGACGGTCGGGGCCTGGGGCCTGGGCTGGGAGGTCTGGTGCGACGGCATGGAGGTGTCGCAGTACACCTACTTCCAGCAGGTCGGCGGCCTGGACGTCTTCCCCGTGGCCGGCGAGCTGACCTACGGCCTCGAGCGGCTGGCGATGTACGTGTTCGGCGTCGATAACGTCTACGACCTGCCCTACAACGACCCTGACAGCCCGCTGGGCGCGCTGAGCTACGGCGACGTGTTCCTGGACAACGAGCGCCAGCATTCGGAAGCCAACTTCCACGGCTACGATGTGGCGGTGCTGAAGGGCCAGTTCGAGGATATGGAACGACAGGTCCCGCTGATGCTCGAGCGCAGCTACGACGGCGACCATCTTGTGCTGCCCGCCTACGACATGGTGCTGAAGGCCAGCCACCTGTTCAACCTGATGAACGCCCGCGGCGCGATCGCGGTCGCCGAGCGCGCCAGCTACATCGGCCGCATCCGCGACCTCTGCAAACTGTGCGCCCAGGCCTGGGTGGACCAGCAGGGGAGGAATGCGGCGTGAGGGTTTCGGCCGCGGTGGATCACCTCTCCAAAGCCCTCCTCCTCGATGGAGGAGGGTTGGGTGGTGGTGTGACCGCTGCGTTTGGGCTTGCGGCCCCAGTGGGCGCGGACGCCCACCGGCGCCCGACCGTCGACGCTCCGCTTGCACCACCATCCCCGACCCTTCCTCCATTGAGGAGGAAGGGAGAGCGCCAAGCCCTTCCCCTCGATGGGGAAGGGTTGGGATGGGGTGCGTCCGCTGCGACTGACGTGAGCGCGCCGTACGGCCCAGGCGTTCAATCTCCCTCGTCGCCGTTCGATCACGATCGCCACGCTCCGGGCGCCGCCAAGCGCGCGCGTCGCCTTCGCAAGGCGATGCCGGTCAGCGAGAAGAAATTGTGGGAGGCTCTCAGGAAGCTGGGACTCGGCATCCGGCGGCAGGCTCCGATCGGGCGATACATCGTCGACTTCGCCCATCACGGCGCGTCACTGGTGATCGAGGTCGACGGCCGTAGGCATGACCTGGCTGAGGCGCAATTGAGCGATGCCGAGCGCGACGCCTGGCTTGAGTCTCAGGGCTATCGCGTGATCCGCATCCGCGACGACCTCGCCTACGGTCGGCCGTTCGCCGTCGCCGAGCGGATCGGCCAGATCATTCTCGCTCGCACCGGGAAGAGGGCGGCGCCCACCAGTGCTTCGCCTTCCATGCCAGCGGATACACCACCATCCCCGACCCTTCCTCCATTGAGGAGGAAGGGAGAGTAACGATGCCCCAGCTTCTGCTCGAACTGTTCTCCGAGGAAATCCCCGCCCGCATGCAGGCGCAGGCGGCGCGCGATCTCGAACGCATGGCGCGTGACGGCCTGGGCAAGGCCGGCCTGATCTCCGAGGGGCTGAAGGCTTTCGCCGGTCCGCGCCGGCTGACGCTGGTGGTCGAGGGGCTGCCCGTGGCGCAGCCCGACGTGCATGAGGAGCTCAAGGGTCCCAAGGCCAATGCGCCCGAACAGGCGCTGGAAGGTTTCCTGCGCAAGACGGGACTGACCCGCGAGCAGCTGGTCGAGAAGGACGGCGTGCTGTTCGCCCACGTCCACAAGGCCGGCCGCCCGACGAGCGAGATCATCGCCGAGCTGGTCGAGCAGATCGTGCGCGGCTTCCCCTGGCCCAAGTCGATGACCTGGGGCCACGGCAAGCTGCGCTGGGTGCGGCCGCTGAAGCGGATCCTCTGCGTGTTCAACCGCGAGGTCGTGCCGCTGACCATCGACGGCATCGTCGCCGGCGACCTGTCCGAAGGCCACCGCTTCATGGCTGAGACGCGGGTGTTCCGCGCCCGCGACTTCGACGAGTATCACGAGGCGCTGGCCGGCCACTTCGTCGTGCTCGACGTCGAGGAGCGCAAGCAGCGGATCCTCGAGGGCGCCCGCACCCTGTGCTTCGCGCGCGGGCTGGAGCTGGTCGAGGACGAAGGCCTGCTGGACGAGGTCGCCGGCCTGGCCGAATGGCCGACGCCGATCCTGGGCGACATGGACCCGGCCTTCCTGGACCTGCCGCCCGAGGTGATCCGCACCTCGATGCGCACGCACCAGAAGTATTTCGCCGTCCGCAAGCCGGGCGAGGCGGGGCTGGCGCCGCACTTCCTGGTCGTGGCCAACAACGTCGCCCCGGACGGCGGGCTGGAGATCGCCCGCGGCAACGCCAAGGTGCTGTCCTCGCGCCTGTCGGACGCCCGCTTCTTCTGGGCCGAGGACGTCAAGGACGTCAAGGACGGCTTCGAGCCCTGGCTGAAGAAGCTGGAGGGCGTGACCTTCCACGCCAAGCTCGGGACCATGGCCGAGCGCGTCGAACGCATCGTCGCCCTGGCCCGCGAGATCGCCCCGCTGGTCGGCGCCGAGCCGGACAGGGCGGCCGAGGCCGCGCGCCTCGCCAAGGCCGACCTCGCCAGCCAGATGGTCGGCGAGTTCCCCGAGCTGCAGGGGATCATGGGCGGGTATTACGCGCGCAACCTCATTGCGTCCTTCGACACGCCGACTTCGTCGGCTGCTCAGGATGACGTGGGAGGTGAGGCCCAAAAGTCCAGTCATCCTGAGCAGGCGCGCAGCGCCGTGTCGAAGGACGCAGTGACTCTCGACGCCGAGATCGCCGACGCCATCCGCGACCACTACCGGCCGCAGGGCCCCGGCGACGCCGTCCCGACCGCGCCGCTGAGCGTGGCCGTGGCGCTGGCCGACAAGCTGGACATGTTTGCTGGCTTCTGGGGGATCAATGAGAAGCCTACGGGTTCGAAGGATCCCTTCGCGCTTCGTCGTGCCGCGCTAGGTTTCATCCGTCTGGTTCTCGAGAACGACGTCAGGTTGCGGCTCAGAGCCTTTGGCAATCAGGTCATCGACCTGCGCCGGAAGCTCGGCGACGGGTTCGGCGACCCAATGTTCGTGCGGCAGTTTGCAGCGGAGAACGTGGAGTCATTTCTCGACTTCCTCGCGGATCGCCTGAAAGTCCTCCTCCGCGACCAAGGCAAGCGCGGCGACCTCGTCGATGCCGTGTTCGCGCTCGGCGACGACGACCTCGTGCGGATCGTGGCGCGGGTCGAAGCTCTCACCACCTTCCTCGCGACCGAGGACGGCACCAACCTGCTGCAGGGCTACAAGCGGGCCGCCAACATCCTCAAGGCCGAGGAGAAGAAGGGGCCGCTACCGACCGGTGAGCCCTCGCGCGTGGCCGAGCCGGCGGAGGAGGGCGCTCTGTTTGACGCGCTCGCCGCCCTTGGGCCCAAGCTGGACGCGGCGCTCGCCGTCGAGGACTTCACCGGCGCCATGACGGCGCTGGCGGCCCTGCGCGCGCCGGTCGACGCCTTCTTCGACAAGGTGCTGGTCAACAGCGACGTTCCGGCGGAACGCGACAACCGCCTGCGGCTTCTGCAACAGGTTCAGAGCGCGATGGGCCGCGTGGCGGACTTCTCGCTGGTGACGGGGTAGCGAACGAAAGCCCTCCTCCTCGATGGAGGAGGGTTGGGTGGTGGTGTGTGCAGTGCGTTTTAGGGAAGGGTTCAAGAGGCTCGGCGCCTCTAGCGCTCTCCCGCAACCCCAGTGGCCACACCACCATCCCCGGCCCTTCCTCCATTGAGGAGGAAGGGAGAATGGACGGGCCCTTTCTCCATTGAGGAGGAAGGGAGAAGAACTGAGTGGAACTGAGGACGGACTGCTTATGGCTGACACCCTGACCACCACCCGCTGGGTCTACGGCTTCGGAGGCGGCGGCGCCGACGGCGACGCCTCGATGAAGAACCTGCTGGGCGGCAAGGGCGCCAACCTGGCGGAGATGGCCACTCTGGGCCTGCCGGTGCCGCCGGGCTTCACGGTCACCACCGAGGCCTGCGTCCACTATTACGCCAACGGCAAGCAGTACCCGGCCGAGCTCGCCGCCCAGGTCGACGCCGGCCTCAAGAAGGTCGAGGAAATCACCGGCAAGCGCTTCGGCGACAGCGCCAACCCGCTGCTGGTCAGCGTCCGCTCGGGGGCCCGCGCCTCGATGCCCGGGATGATGGACACGGTCCTGAACCTCGGCCTCAATGACGAGACAGTCCAAGGACTTGCGAAGCTTTCCGGAGACGAGCGCTTCGCCTTCGACAGCTACCGCCGCTTCATCCAGATGTATTCGAACGTGGTGCTCGACCTCGACCACCACATGTTCGAGGAGATCCTCGACGACCACAAGGACGGCCTCGGCGTCACCGTCGACACCGCCCTGACCGCCGACAACTGGAAGGCCGTCGTCGCCGACTACAAGAAGGCCGTCGAGCGCGAGCTGGGCCGGCCCTTCCCGCAGGACCCGCAGGAGCAGCTGTGGGGCGCCATCGGCGCCGTCTTCGCCAGCTGGATGAACGACCGGGCCAAGTTCTATCGCCGCATGCACGACATCCCCGAGGCCTGGGGCACGGCGGTGAACATCCAGTCGATGGTGTTCGGCAACATGGGCGAGACCTCGGCCACCGGCGTCGCCTTCACCCGCAACCCCTCGACCGGCGACAACCGGCTGTACGGCGAGTTCCTGATCAACGCCCAGGGCGAGGACGTCGTCGCCGGCATCCGCACGCCGCAGTCGCTGACCAAGGTCGCCCGCGAGGAGATGGGCGACGTCGCCCCCTCGATGGAAGAGGCGATGCCGGAGGTGTTCGCCCAGTTCCGCGACGTGGCCGCCCGGCTCGAAAGCCACTACCGCGACATGCAGGACGTCGAGTTCACGGTCGAGCAGGGCCGGCTCTGGATGCTGCAGACCCGCAACGGCAAGCGCACCGCCAAGGCGGCGTTGAAGATCGCCGTCGAGATGGCCGAGGGCGGGGTGATCACGCTCGACGAGGCCGTGGCGCGTGTCGAGCCGGGCGCGCTCGATCAGCTCCTGCACCCGACCATCGATCCGGCGGCCGAGCGCAACGTCATCGCCAGGGGCCTGCCCGCATCGCCCGGCGCGGCGACCGGCAAGGTGGTGTTCGACGCCGATGAGGCCGAGAAGCTCGGCTCAGCCGGCGAGGCGGTGATCCTGGTGCGTGAGGAGACCTCGCCCGAGGACATCCACGGCATGCACGCCGCCCGCGGCATCATCACCGCCCGCGGCGGCATGACCAGCCACGCGGCCGTGGTGGCGCGCGGCATGGGTCGCCCCTGCGTCTCCGGCGCCGGGGAAATCCAGATCTTCGAGAAGGACGGCCTGTTCCGCGCCCGCGGTCAGGAATTCCGCGCCGGCCAGGTCGTGACCATCGACGGCTCGACCGGCGAGGTGCTGGCCGGTTCCGTGAAGATGATCGAGCCGGAGCTGACCGGCGACTTCGCCCAGCTCATGGAATGGGCCGACGATGTGCGCCGCCTGAAGGTTCGCGCCAACGCCGAGACGCCGCTCGACGCCAAGACCGCCCGCCAGTTCGGCGCCGAGGGCATCGGCCTTTGCCGCACTGAGCACATGTTCTTCGACGAGACCCGCATCGTCGCCGTGCGCGAGATGATCCTGGCCGACGACGAGAAGGGCCGCCGCGCCGCGCTGGCCAAGATCGCGCCGTTCCAGAAGGCCGACTTCGTCGAGCTGTTCACGATCATGGAGGGGCTGCCGGTCACCATCCGCCTGCTCGACCCGCCGCTGCACGAGTTCCTGCCGCACGACGAGGCGGGCATGGCCGACGTCGCCGCCGCCACGGGCCTGGACGCCGCCAAGCTGATGCGCCGCGCCCGCGAGCTGCACGAGACCAACCCGATGCTCGGCCATCGCGGCTGCCGTCTGGGCGTCTCCTATCCCGAGATCTACGAGATGCAGGTCCGGGCGATCATGGAAGCGGCCTGCGAGATCGCCAGGAGCGGCAAGCCCGCGCCGGTTCCGGAAATCATGCACCCCCTCGTCGCCAAGGGCGAGGAGATGAAGTACCTGCGCGACCTCACCGACCGCACCGCCAAGGCCGTGCTGGCGGAGCAGGGCGTGGAGATCGACTACCAGGTCGGCACCATGATCGAACTGCCGCGCGCGGCCCTGCGCGCGGCGGATCTGGCGGACGCCGGGGCCGAGTTCTTCAGCTTCGGCACCAACGACCTGACCCAGACGACGTTCGGCATCAGCCGTGACGACGCCGGCAAGTTCCTGGGGGCCTACATCGACAAGGGCATCTTCGAGAAGGATCCCTTCGTCAGCCTCGACCAGGACGGCGTCGGCGACCTCGTGCGCATCGCCGCCGAGCGCGGCCGGGCGGCGCGTCCGGGGGTCAAGCTCGGCATCTGCGGCGAGCACGGCGGCGATCCGGCCAGCATCCAGTTCTGCGAGAGCGTCGGCCTCGACTATGTCAGCTGCTCGCCGTTCCGCGTGCCGATCGCGCGGCTGGCGGCGGCCCAGGCGGCGCTGGCGAACCGGAAGTAGGGCGCAAGCCCTGTCGCCACGCCGGATCAAGCGGGCCTGAACTTCAGAAAAAAAAGGGCGGCGCGCCCCGGGCTGCTGATCCCGGAGCGCGCCCGGTCAGGCGCCTTGGAGGCGGCGACGGACCGAAGGGAACCGAGAGGCCTCGGTACGCTCGCTTCGCTGGAGCGCCGGAGGTCTTCGGGGGGACCGGCCGGCGCACGCCCCGCGAAGCGGCGCGGGTCCTTGCTACCTGTCCCGACAGCCGTCCGCCGTGATCGCCGTCACGCTCCCCGCGGACTCTTCCACCCTCGGGTCGGATGGGAGAGGATCGCGGCCATGAGCTTCGCCCTTGTCACCCCGACCCGCGAACACCTGCCCGGCTACCTCGACGCCCTCGCGCGCGGCTGGTCGCCGGACACTGTCGACGGCGAGGCGACGCGGCGGGCGCAGCTGGACCGGATCGCCGCCGATCCGGACGCCTTCATCGCCGCGCTGGACGATCCCGAGGGCCGGGCTGGAGACGTGCGGCTGCCGGACGGATCCCTGGTCCAGCGCCTGCCGGGCTTCCATCGCTGGCTCTGGGACGACGGCTTCTGCGGCGCGATCAACTTCCGCTGGGCCAAGGGAACCGAGGCGCTGCCGCCCCACTGCCTGGGTCACGTCGGCTACGCCGTCGTGCCGTGGCGGCGCGGGGAGGGACACGCCACCGCGGCGCTGGGCGCCCTGCTGCCTCTGGCGGCCGAGCAGGGCCTGCGCTGGATCGACCTGACCACCGACCCCGACAATGTCGCCTCTCACCGGGTGATCGTCGCCAACGGCGGACGGCTGGTCGAGCGCTTCACCAAGCCGGCGGCCTATGGCGGGGCGGAGGGGCTTCTGTGGCGGATCGTCTTCTAGACCACCGCGCCGAACAGCACGCCGACGCCGGCGGTGACCGCCATGGCCAGGGCGCCCCAGAAGGTCACGCGGACGGTCGCCTTGACCATGTCCGCGCCGCCGGCTTTGGCGCCGATCGCGCCGAGGACGGCGAGGAAGGCCAGCGAGGCCAAGGCCACGGCCGGTCCGACCCAGGCCATCGGGCTGAGCGCCAGGACCAGCATCGGCGCCGCCGCGCCGGCGGCGAAGGTGATCGCCGAGGTCAGCGCCGCCTGAACCGGCCGCGCGGCGGTCATGTCGGAGATGCCGAGCTCGTCCCGGGCATGGGCGCCCAGCGCGTCGCGCTGGGTCAGCTGGGCCGCCACCTGACGCGCCAGGGCTTCATCGAGGCCGCGCGAGACGTAGATGCCGGTCAGCTCCTCGAGTTCGGCCTCGGGCTGGTCGGCCAGCTCGCGCGTCTCGCGGGCGATGTCGGCCCGTTCGGTGTCCGACTGCGAGCTGACGGACACGTACTCCCCGGCCGCCATCGACATCGCGCCCGCGGCCAGGGCGGCCATGCCCGCGACGATCGCTTCGCTCTTGCCTGAAGAGGCCGCGGCGACGCCCAGCACCCGGCTGGCCGTCGAGACGATGCCGTCGTTGGCCCCGAGCACGGCGGCTCGGAGCCAGCCGACGCGGGACACGAGATGGGCCTCGCGATGGGTGATGAAGCGGGCCATGTCGATCCTCCGTGACGCGCCGACTGTCGCGTCAACGGGTCGCCTGGTCCTTGCGCTCCGTCAAAAGTGTCAGGCCCGACGCAGCATGGCCACGGCGTTCAGCGCGAAGTCGACGTCCTCGGGCGTGTTGCGGATGCTGGGCGTCAGGCGGACGTGCCGGGTGGCGTAGGGCGCGGCCGACCCTATGACCCGCTGGTTGCGCAGCCGGCGCACGACGCCGTCCGCCGACAGCCCCGTGACGTCGAAGCTGACGATGCCGGCCGACAGGCGCGGATCGACCGGCGTCCGCAGGACCACGCCCGGAATCTGGCGCAGACCATATTTGAGGCGCGAGGCCAGTTCGTGGGTGCGAGCCTGGACATGGGCCTTGCCGATCCACTGGTGGAAGCCGAACGCCTCGCTCAGGGCCCAGACGTGCTCGAAGGCCTTGAAGCCGCCCGGCGTCATCCGGGCGCCGGTGGTCGGACCCGGGTCGTAGCCGCCCAGCCAGGCGCCGTAGGCATTGGGGGCCAGGAAGCTCGGCACGGTCGGCGTCACGCGCGACCAGCCGTAGTCGGTGCCCAGGATCACGCCCGTGCCGCGCGGGCCGAACAGCCACTTGTGGCAGCCGGCCATCAGGAAGTCGCAGCCGAGGTCGGCCAGGGTGGTGTTTTCGACCCCGAAGCCATGCACGCCGTCGACGCACAGCAGCACCCGGTCCCGCTCATGGCGCAGGGCGTTGATCGGCGCCAGGGCCGCCGCGATCTCCCGGATCGGCAACTTCATGCCGGTGGAGGAATGCACCCAGGTCAGGGCCAGGACGCGCGTCTCGGGTCGGATATTGTAGACGATGCGGCTGACGATCTGTTCGACCGTCGCCGTCGCGGCCTGGTCGTAGAGGCTGATCTTGCGCACCGTCCCCCCGCCTTTCAGCGCCGCCAGCCGCAAGGACTCGTGCGTGACGTAGTAGTCGTGGACGGTGGTCAGGACCTCCTGGCCGTAGCGCAGGCCGAGGCCGGCATAGACCAGGGCCACGGCGCTGGTTGTGCATTCGGTCAGGGCGACGTTGTCGGCCTTGATCCCGAAATAGGCGCCGGCGGCGGCGCGCGCCGCGTTCTGCAGCGGGCGGTTGCGGGCTTCGAGATAGATGACCGGCGAGCGGTCGAGGCCGTCGCGGTGGCGGGCGATGGCGTCGCGGACGATCCGCGGATTGGACGCAAACAGCATGGCCGACAGGTCCACCTGGCTCCAGTCCAGCGCCCATTGAGCCCGCACGCGCGCCCAGTCCGGCCCGCCGGCCGGCGCCGACGGCGGCTGGAGGGGCGGTTCGGCGCCCGGGTCGCCGGGGTGGAAGTCGGGATCCTCCGGCGGAGGCGGCGTATCGGGGGCGGAGGGACCTGTCTCCTGCGCGCGCGCGGCCTCGCTCAGGGCCGCGACGCCCAGCGCCAGTCCCGTTCCCGTCAGCAAGCGTCGACGGCTGACCCGCGCGCGCTCTTCGGCGTTGTCGTCCGTCATGCCCCGTCCCGTGCCTGGCGATCATTGTTCACATTCCCGGGGGGACGCGACATCCCGCTTCGTGCCTGACGGGAAAATCGAGCGGGCGATCGACGATCCTGACGGCGATTTCACCTGACAGGGGAGGCGACGCGTGGCCTCCTGACGGGCGTTGCAGGGGAGGGGAAGGCCATGTCCGCCACGAACGCCATCGATCCGGCCGCCGAAACGGCCCGGTATCTCGCCACGCTGCCGCCGGAGGTCCACGAAAAGGCCACGGCCTACACCCAGGGCGGCCACTGGCTGCTGTTGTGGGGAACCCTCCTGGCGATCCTGGTCAGCTGGCTGATCATCAGGACCGGCGTGCTGGTGAGCATTCGGTCCGGCGTCGAACGCGAGCGGCGTCGGCCGTGGCTGGCGGCGTTGGCCGTCTTGCCGGTTGCACTGGTGATGGATACCGCCCTGTCCCTGCCCTGGGCGGCCTATTCCGGATGGTGGCGCGAGAAGAGCTACGGCATGACCAGTCAGCCGTTTGGCGGCTGGCTCTCCGAGTGGGTGATGGGCGGGATCATCAACGTCGTCGGACTGCTGGTGCTGTTCCTGGCCATCTACTGGCTGCTGCGGCGGGCCCCGAGGACCTGGTGGCTGTGGGCCAGCGGCGTGACCGCGACCCTGCTCGTCGTCTTCATGCTGATCGCGCCGATCTACATCCTGCCGCTGTTCAATACCTACACGCCGGCGCCGGCCGGGCCGGTGCGTGACGCCGTCGTCGAACTGGCGAGGGCCAACAACGTGCCGTCGGACAAGATCTTCGTGTTCAACGGCTCCAAGCAGTCGAACCGCTACACCGCCAACGTCAGCGGCCTGTTCGGCTCGGCCCAGATCAACATGAGCGACACCATGTTCAAGGCCGGGGCGGACATGAGCGAGATCCGCGCCGTGGTCGCGCACGAGATGGGCCACTATGCCCGGATGCACATCCTCTGGACCGTCGGGATTCTGGCGCTGGTGGCGACGGTCGTCTTTTGGCTGGTCGGCCGGTTGTTCCCGCTGGCCATGCGGCTTCTCGGCGCGCGGGGCGTGGAGGGCATCGCCGACCCGGCCGGGCTGCCGGTGTTCTTCGCCCTTCTGGCGGTGATCATGCTGGCGATCACGCCGGTGACCAACAGTCTGATTCGCATCGAGGAAACCGACGCCGACAACTTCTCTCTGAAAGCCGCCAACGAGCCGGACGGCTTGGCCAAGGCGCTGATCCAGACGGTCGAGTACCGCGCCGCCACGCCGGGCAAGCTGGAAGAAATCCTGTTCTATGACCATCCGTCGGTCAGCAACCGGATCCTGAACGGCATGCGCTGGAAGGCGGCTCACCCGCCGGCCGCCGCCCCGGCTCCGGCGCCCGCGACGGGCGGCTAGCGGTCCGGACGTTCGGACGGTTAGAAGGGGGAATGGAAACGCCCGAAAGTCTCGTCGCCGCCGCCCGCGCCGGCGACCCCGCCGCCCAGGAAAAGGTCGCCCTCGCATTCGAGGAGACCGGCGCCCCCGACGAAGCCCTCAACTGGATGGGCCTCGCCGCTCGCCAGGGCAAGGCCTCGGCGGTCGCTCGCCTCGGCCTGTGGGAGCTCATCGGCTACGGCATGCCGCAGAATCCTGGTTCGGGGGTCGAGAAGATCGTCATCGCCGCGCGGACCGGCGATCCGTTCGCGCTGCACGTCGCATCGGTCGTGCACGCCGGCGGCATCGGCACGCCGCGCGATCTGGGCCAGGCCCTGGTCTGGCTGGTGGCCCTTGCCGAGCGCGGCGACGCGCGGGCGGCGTGCCAGCTCGGCCTGCTCGCCCGGTCCGGGGCCGCGCTGACCCAGGCGGCGCAGTGGGGTTCGCAGACCGCCGAGCTGTTTCTCAATGGGAAGCTCGGCGACACCGCGATGCTCGACTGGCAGCTCGTGGCCTCGCAAGTCGACCTTTCGGACTTCGCCAAGCCCTTTCACAAGCACCAGGACCGCACCGAACCCAACGTCTGGATGCTGGACGCCCTGCTGGAGCCCTGGCTGTGCGACTACGTCATCGCCATGGCCGCTCCCGTGCTCACCCGCGGCAAGGTGCTCGACGACGAGGGCATGGAGACCGTCCGCGAGGAGCGGACCAACACGGTCATGCACTTCGGCCTGACCGACAGTGATGTGATCCTGGAGCTGATCAGCGCGCGCCTGGCGGCCGCGGCCGAGATGCCGGCGGAGAATGGCGAGGCGCTGGGCGTCCTGCACTACGCCACCGGCGAGGTCTACAAGCCGCACGTCGACTATATTCCCGAGACGGTCGCCAACACTCACATCCTCGATCGGCTGGGCCAGCGCGTACGGACGTTGCTGGTCTACCTCAACGACGGCTTCGAGGGCGGCGCGACGGAGTTCCCGCATCTGAAGGTCGGCTACAAGCCGCCCCGCGGCTGCAGCCTGATCTTCGACAGCGTCAAGCCGGACGGCTCGGTCGACCCGATGACCCTGCATGTCGGCGCGCCGCCGACGGCGGGCCAGAAATGGGTCATCTCCAAGTGGTTCCGGACCAAGGCCCTGCGCCCCGGCGAGGACGGGCGACCCAACCTGGTCTAGCGACGAGGGCGAGCCGCCGCGGCGACGACCGGCTCGGCGTTCTACCGTTTCCGGACGAACACCGTGCCGGCCGAATAGCCGGCGCCGAACGAGCAGATCAGACCGGTCTCGCCGGGCCGGAAGTCCTCGTTGGTCTTGTGGAAGGCGATGATCGAGCCGGCGCTGGAGGTGTTGGCGTACTCGTCCAGGATGATGACGTTCTCGCCCGGCTGCGGGTCGCGGCCCAGCACCTTGCGACCGATCATCTCGTTCATGTTGATATTGGCCTGGTGCAGCCACATGCGCTTGAGACCGTGCGGATCGACGCCGATCTCGGCCGCATGCTCAAGGATCATTTCGCTGACCATCGGCACGACCTCGCGGAAGACCTTGCGGCCTTCCTGGACGAATAGCTTGTCCCTGGCGCCGACGCCCTCGGGCGCCGCTCGGTTCAGGAAGCCGAAATTGTTGCGGATGTTGTTGGAGAACTGGGTCTTCAACCGCGTGCCCAGAATCTCCCAGCCGTCCGTGGCGTCTTCGGCGCGTTCGACGATCACCGCCGTCGCGACATCGCCGAAGATGAAGTGGCTGTCGCGATCACGGAAGTTGAGGTGGCCCGAGCAGATCTCCGGATTGACAATCAGGACGGCCCGCGCGGAGCCCGTGGCGATGAAGTCGGCGGCGGTCTTGATGCCGAAGGTGGCGCTGGAGCAGGCGACGTTCATGTCGAAGGCGAAGCCGCCGATGCCCAGCGCCTGCTGCACCTCGATGGCCATGGCCGGATAGGCGCGCTGCATGTTGGAGGCGGCGCAGAGGACGGCGTCGATGTTTTCCACCCCCTTGCCCCAGCGTTCGATCGCCTGCCGGGCGGCCTTCACCGCGATCTCGGCCAGGATCGACAGCTCCTCATTGGAGCGCTCTGGAATGTTGGGTCGCATGACCTCCGGGTCGAGGATGCCCGCCTTGTCGACCACGAAGCGCGACTTTATTCCCGAGGCCTTCTCGATGAACTCCGGAGAGGACGGGGCCAGCGCCTCGACCTCGCCGGCCGCGATGGCCTCGGCGTTGGCGGCGTTGAACCGCTCGACATAGGCGTTGAAGGACTGGACCAGCTCGCTGTTCGAGATGCTCTGGTCCGGCGTGTAGAGACCGGTGGCGGCGATGACGGCCTGGTGCACTGTGACGATGTCCCGACGATGGCCGCGGGCGTGGCGTCGCGCGGCGTTCTTGTTGTTGCTGACGATAGATAGCACGCCGCGCGCCCGCGTCAGCCCGTCCCGGCCGCCGTGGCGTTCGAGCAACGCAACAAACCCGCCTCATTTGCTCCGCTGAACCGTCCTTCCTCCGCCGCGTTTGGCTCCTACGCCGTTGGCCGCTGGGGAGCTGAAAAGCGTCAAGGAGACTATGACGATGAAAACTCTCATGATCGCGGCTTCGGCCGCCGTGCTGTCGATGGCCGCCATTCCGGCTGTTTCGCAGGCTCAGGACATGTACGGAACGCTCGGCTACGCCGGCGTGGACGCCGAGGGCGCCGATCTGGGCGCGATCCAGGGCCGTCTCGGCTACAAGTTCAACCCCTACCTCGGCGTCGAGGGCGAAGCGGCCTTCGGCGTCAGCGATGACACGGTCTCGGGCGTCGATGTCGAGATGAAGCACGAGATCGGCCTGTTCGGCGTCGTCACCGCGCCCGTGTCGCCGCAGTTCGACCTCTTCGGCCGCGTCGGCTACACCGGCGCCAGCTTCGACACTTCGCTGGGCGACCTGGACACCGACGGCTTCGCCTGGGGTGTCGGCGGTCAGTACAATGTCACCGACAAGGACGGCATCCGGCTCGACTGGACCCGCCATGACCACGACGACGCCGAGGCCGATGTGTGGTCCATCGGCTACAGTCGGAAGTTCTAACACCCACTAGGCCGAGAAGGCCCGGAAGACCCCTCCTTCGGGAGGGGTTTTTTGTTGTCGCCCCTCGAGAACGCCGATAGGCGAACAGTGCGCGCCAAGAACGGACGCGTACAAAAAGAGAAGCATCGTTGGGGAATCCTATGAAGAAGATGATCGCAGCGGCGGCGGCCGCGGCCGCCCTGTTCGGCCTGCCCGCGCTCGCCCATGCCGAAGCCCAGATCTATGGCACCATCGGCTATGCCAACATTGACGTCGATCCGGTCAACCTCGGCGGCATCCAGGCCCGCCTGGGCGCCCAGTTCAACCCTCACCTCGCCATTGAGGGTGAAGCCGCCTTCGGCGTCCAGGACGACGAGATCCTCGGCGTCACGGTCGAACTGAGCAACGAGTTCGCCGTGTTCGCGGTCGGCAAGCTGCCGGTGTCTGAGTCGGTCAACCTGTTCGCCCGCGTTGGCTATTCCAACACCGACATCGACGTCGGCGGCACGAGCGCCAGTGGGGACGGCTTCGCTTACGGCGTGGGCGGTGAAGCGTTCTTCACCGAAAACGATGGCGTCCGCTTCGACTGGACCAAGCACGACGCCGACGGCGCCGACGCCGACGTTTGGGCGATCGCCTACGTCCGCCGCTTCTAGTCGACGTCCCCACGCGGGACCGCGACAACAGGTCAGGCCCTCTCCCGGCGACGGGGGAGGGCTTTTCTGTTGACGCGATGGCCGGCGGGTAGAAACTCGCGCGCCGGGGAAGAAGGCGACGCCGTGGAAGATCTCTACATACTCATAGGCTCGGCCGTGGCCGTCGCCTTGATGGTCGCGGTGGCCGCCTGGGCGCGGATCGCGCGCCCCATCGCCGCGCTCGACCCCGACTCGGCGCGCACGCTGTTGGCCGCCGAGTTTCCGGACCATGCGCCGACCCGGACCTGGATCGCCGCGGACGGCGCGGGCCTGATCGCGCGCGCCGGCGACCAGGCGCTGGTGCTCTACCGCCTCGGCGATTCCTGGGTCGCGCGCACTCTGCGTTGGGAGGACGCCCTCAAGGCGCCCGTTCGCGCGGGCAAGGTGTGCCTGAAATTGCGCGATCCCGCCGCGCCCGTGGCGAAGCTGGCCGTCAGCGGGGTCAACCCCTGGCCCCCCGAGACCAACGATGAGGCCATCGCCGCATGACGCTCGACCCGATCAAGCCCGCCTTCGACCCGGTCACCTGGGCGATCCCGATGTTTGTCGTCACGATCGTGCTGGAGATCGTGCTCGGCCGTCTCGGCAAGGCGAAGGCGACCTACGAGGCGAAGGACACCGCCACCTCGCTGGCCATGGGGCTCGGCAGCACCATCGTCGGCGGCTTCACGGCGGCGGCCATCGCGGGGGTCAGCATCTGGGTCTGGCAGAACCATCGGATCCTCGAGGTTCCGATGACGGCCTGGTGGGCCTGGGTGGCGGTCTTCTTTCTCGAGGATCTGACCTACTACTGGTTCCACCGCATCGCTCATGAGCGGCGGTTCTGGTGGGCCAGCCATGTGAACCACCATTCCTCGCAGCACTACAACCTGGCCACCGCCCTGCGTCAGACCTGGACCGGAGGGGTGGCGGGCACCTGGCTGCTGTGGCTGCCGCTGGCTCTGATCGGATTTCCGCCGGCGATGATCGCCATCCAGAAGGGGATCAGTCTCGTCTACCAGTACTGGGTCCACACCGAGGCCATCAACAAGCTGCCGCGCTGGTTCGAGGCGGTGATGAACACGCCCTCGCATCACCGCGTGCATCACGCCCGCAATCCCCGCTACCTGGACGCCAACTACGCCGGCATCCTGATCATCTGGGACCGCCTGTTCGGCACCTTCATTCCCGAGGACGAGAAGGAGCCGCCGCGCTACGGCCTTGTCCATAACCTCGGCGATTTCAACCTGTTGCGGGTCGCGTTCCACGAGTGGATGGGCATCGGCAAGGATCTGGCCGGCTCCCGCTCGATCCGCGAGGTGGTCGGCTACCTGTTCGGCCCGCCGGGCTGGAGCCCCGACGGCTCGCGCGATACGTCGGCCAGCCTGAAGGCCAAGTGGCGCGCGCGCGAGTCGGCCAAGGTCGCCGGGGCGCCGGAGCAGATCGCGGCGGAGTAGGCTTGGGGACGCCGCCCCAAGACCTCCGCTCATCCTCGCCCCCGGGTCGCGCGAAGCGCGCCCCCGAGGATACACTCCAGCGAGGACCCGGTCTGTTGAACGTGCGCGCAGGGCGGGTCCATCCATCCCCGTCTTCCTGGCGAAGGCGGGGATCCATCTTCGCGCCCCGAGCCCCTGCCCCGATGGGCCCCCGCCTTCGCCGGGGTGATCGGGAATGGGGGGATAAGCGGAAATCTGCGCACCCCCTCCCGGGCCTCCCGCATCCTCATCGGCGTTCCATCGCACGGGGAGGGCGCTCGGCCGGCGACCTTGCGGCGGCGGAATGGAGTTCGAGCGGGGACAGCTGGCAGGGGGTTACTGCCAGGGTCCGGGGAGGCCTTGCCAGGCTCCCGCCCGTCGGAGGCGCTCCGGCTAAGCCCGAATACGGCTGCCGAGCGGAAGCTTCCGGATAACGACCTTCGCGGAGCGTCACGGTCTTTCCCACTCTTGCACCTTGCACACACAGACATCCGGGCGAGACCGGAGCGCTCCGCACCACCTCCCCAACCTTCAGGGCCAAACCCGTGAGGCGGCGATCCCGTGGCCGCCTAGTCCCGCAGCAGCGGCAGGCTCAGCCCGCCCGCCGGACGCTGGGTCAGCAGCTCGCGGCGGAAGCGGAACAGCTCCGCAGGGCGGCCGCCGGTCTCGGTGTCCATGCGGCCGAGGCCCTCGACGAGGTCGATGCGCTCGACCACGCGGCGGAAGTTCTGCTTGTGCAGCGGCACCCCGGCGATCGCCTCCACCGCCCGCTGCAGGGCCGACAGGGTGAACTCCGGCGGCATCAGCTCGAACACCACCGGGCGGTACTTCAGCTTGCCGCGCAGTCGGCCCAGGCCCGTGGCGAGAATGCGCCGGTGATCCGACAACATCGGCTCGCCCAGGGCCGCCGAGAGGGCGCGCGGCTCGACCGCATCCTCGCCCAGATCGCGGCGGCGGTCACGGGCCGCCTCCGGGGCCAGCCCGGCCTCGTAGAGCAGCTCATAGCGATCGAGGACCCGCTCCTCGTTCCAACCGGCGCCGTCCAGCGCGAACAGCAGCCGGGCCCGGGACAGGCGTCCGTCGTCGCGTCCCGCCCAGGCGCGCAGGGCCGGCGCGATGGCCTCGTCGATCAGGGCCGGGCGGCCGAGCCGCCAGTCCTCCCAGGGAAAGAACCGCGACCAGGGCGCCCAGGCGGTGTCCGGCGCCGCGGTGTCGACGGCCGCCGGGGTCAGGGCCAGGTAGCCGACCGAGACGACGCGCGCGGCGCCGGCCCCGACCTCGGCGCGCGGCGCATCGCGACCCTTGTCGCCGAAGGTGTAGAGCTGCTCGACAAAGCCGAGATCGAAACCGGTCTGCTCGGTGACGAAGGCGCGCAGGGCGATCTCGAAGGTGCGGTGGCCTTCCGGATCGAAAGGACCGAACGGCAGGCCGGGCAGGGTGGTCGCGCGGTCGGTCGCCGCGTCGTGCGGACGCACGGTCAGCACCACCGCCTCGCCGTTGCGGACAGCCATGGTGACGGCGGACAGGCCGATGACGACGGAGAGGGTCATTGAATCCTGACTAGCACTCCCACCTTCCCGTGGGGAGGGACGGACCTCTTACCGGATGTCGTGGCCGCTCGCCGCCGACCGGGGTGTGCCGATGCGCGGTCCAGCGCCTATTCCGTGTCGAACGCGGCCTGCACCGGCTCGAAGCCGGCCGCCTCCGACAGGACGTGGAAGCGATGGACGTAGCGGTCCTGGGCCTCGCGCGCGGGCATCGGATCGAGCGTCAGGTCCAGCCCCTCCGGAAGGGGGCCGAAGAAGCCCAGGGACTCCTCGTGGCCGAATCCCGCCAGTTGGGTCGCCTCGAAGTAGGCGCAGGCGCGGTCGGCCTGCTTGATCAGCTTCTTGATGGCGACGGGGGTCTTGGCCGGCAGGCCGAAACGGGCGTGGATGGCGTGTTCGAGCCGCTCCTCGAAGTCCTTGTAGCTGACGCCCAGCGCCGCCTTGAACGGGCTGATCATGTCGCCGATCACGTACTCCGACGCGTCGTGCAGCAGGGCGGCCAGGCGCCATTTCGGATCCACGCCGGGCTGGATGTGGGCGACGATGTCCTCGACCACCAACGAGTGCTGGGCCACCGAGAAACCGTGCTCGCCAATCGTCTGACCGTTCCAGCGCGCCACGCGCGCCAGGCCGTGAGCGATGTCCTCGATCTCGATGTCCATCGGCGAGGGATCGAGCAGATCGAGCCGTCGGCCGGAGAGCATCCGCTGCCAGGCCCTGGGCGCCTTCTTCGCCGATTGCGCCGCGCGCAGCCCTTTCGCCACCTGTTCGTTCCTTTGACTTGAGAGGGCGCTTCAACTGGCGCATCGGTTGACAAAGATCAATGACCGGTTCTGCCTGAGCCGACCATTGTGATCATGATCACGGAGGAGAGTTGGATGAGCTGGGCGAGGATCATGGCGCCGCTGGCCGGCGGAGCCCACGACGCCCAGATTCTGGGCTACGCGGCGGCTGTCGCCGCGCCGTTCGACGCCGAAGTCGCCGCTGTTCACGCGCCCGCCGACATCGCCGATCTGATGCCCTGGATGGGCGAAGGGTTCATGGGCGGGGTCCAGATCACCGCCATGGACAGCCTGAAGGAAGCCGCCGCCGAGGGCGAGCGCGCCGCCCGGGCCGCCTGCGAGGCCTGCGGCTACAAGAAGACCGCCTTCCTGGCGCTGGAGACGCCGGTCTGGGCCGGCCTGTCGATGGAGGGACGGCTGTCGGACGTCGTGCTGTTCGACACCGAGGCCGCTCGGGGGCGTGGTCCCCTGGCCGAGGCCTTCCAGCAGATGGTCGCCGACGAGCAGCGGCCGACAATCGTGGCGCGTCCGGGCCTGCGCGCCGATGGCGTCGTCGCCGTGGCCTGGGACGGCGGCAAGGAGGCCTCGCGCGCGGCGCGGACCGCCGTGCCCCTGCTGCAGAAGGCGTCGCGGGTGGTGATCCTGGCCGCGCCGGCCGCATCGTCGCGTAGCTTCGACGCCGTCCGCCTGCGGGAGTTCTTCGCGGCGCGTGGAGTCCGGGCCGAGGTGAATCTGATCAACGATACCGGCGACGCGGCCCAGCTGCTGCTGGACGGCGCGCGGGCGGTGTCCGCCGACATTCTGGTGGCCGGCGCCTTCGGGCACCCGCGTCTGCAGGAATACATCTTCGGCGGCACGACCCGAACCCTGCTGAACAACGACGGCCCGTCGCTGTTCCTTTCCCACTAACAAAGCAAGAAAACGAGGGATTCCATGACGCTATCGCGTATCGTCATGCGCCTTGCGCGCAACCCCGGCACCGAATTCGCCGACGGCGACGACCATCGCGGCTACACGCTGGTGGCGCCGCTGCTGGCTGACGGCAAGCTGGATGTCGACGCCTTCCAGAAGGCCAAGGGCGACTGCTCGGTGCGTCGCTTCGCGCCGGATGAGGACGCCGTGACCGGCCGTCTGGCGCGCCGCGGGCAGACCTGGTTCTTCGACTACGACGATCGCGACGACGCCGACGACGAACCGGTGCACCGCCTGGGCGAGCACCGGTTCTCCGTGGGCGAATATGTCTCGGTGGCCGACGAGGACGGACGCCTCCTGGCCTACAAGGTGACCGACGTCAGTCCACTCTGATCGTGGCGCCGTGGCGGTCGCGACCGCCGACGTTGTGACGGATCAGGTCGCCGACGTCGTCGAAGACGTCGCTGTGGCCGTCCTCGCGGTCCTTCACCTTGACCACGCCGACGACGAGCGGGCCGCCGATCGGCCCGCGAGCGTCGTAGCCGACGGCCTTCCACTCGCCGCTCGCCGTGTCGCTGGCCAGGATGTAGCGGGCCGAGACGCCGTCGCGGCTGCGGTCATCGCCCTCGTCGCTGGTCGTGACGGTGAGGTTCTTGCTGGCGCGGACCTCGGCGCCGCCGCCCTCGACGGCGTTCACCTCGACGCCCGGCGCGCGGACCTTGGCGCCCTGCTCGCCGGCCTGGATGCTGACGCCGGGCAGCTTGATGTCGACGTCCTCGGTCGTGTTGGCGGGCGGGGTGGTCTCCACGTCGGGGAGAATGGCCTTCAGTTCCGCCTCGATGGGCGCGAGGGCCGCGGCCGGTTCGCCGCCGTTCAGGGCGACAAGGCGCAGCGTCACCTCGGCCCGATCGCTCGCATAGACGCAGGACAGGCCGTCGCTGGCCGCGGTCGTGCGCTTCAGTTCGCCCTGGCGCTCGGGGCAGTCGAGCTTGCTCACGACCTTGAGGGCCCGAGCTTCGCGCTGACGCTTGGCGTCGGGATGGTCGCAGGCCGCGAGGCCCAGCGTGGCGACGCCGGCGAGCAGCAGGAGGAGGCGGTTCATGGGGCGTATTCCCTGTTGGTTTGTGACCGAAAGGTGGCGCACACCCCGTCGTGCGGCCAGTGAAATCGCTGTAACAGCAGGCCTTGGCGCATGAAAAAGGGGACATGTGCGGCTGCGCATGTCCCCTCTTTCGACCGTTCAGGTCCTGACTTCTACTGCCCGGGCCGCGCGCCGCCGGCGCCTTCGCGGCGGGCCAGGAAGGCCAGACGCTCGAACAGGTGGACGTCCTGCTCGTTCTTCAGCAAGGCGCCGTGCAGCGGCGGGATCAGCTTGGTCGGGTCCTTTTCCTTCAGCGTGTTCTCGTCGATGTCCTCGACCATCAGCAGCTTGAGCCAGTCGAGCAGCTCGCTGGTCGACGGCTTCTTCTTCAGGCCCGGCACCTTGCGCATGTCGTAGAAGATGCGCAGCGCCTCGGCGACGAGCTTCTGCTTGATGCCGGGATAGTGCACGTCGACGATGGCCTGCATCGTCTCGGCTTCCGGGAAGCGGATGTAGTGGAAGAAGCAGCGGCGCAGGAAGGCGTCCGGCAGTTCCTTCTCATTGTTGGAGGTGATGATGATCACCGGCCGCACCTTGGCGGAGATCGTTTCGCCGGTCTCGTAGACGTAGAATTCCATGCGATCGAGCTCCTGCAGGAGGTCGTTCGGGAACTCGATGTCGGCCTTGTCGATCTCGTCGATCAGCAGCACCGGGCGCGTGTCGGACTCGAACGCCTCCCAGAGCTTGCCCTTCTTGATGTAGTTGCGGACGTCCTTGACCCGCTCGTCGCCGAGCTGGCTGTCGCGCAGGCGGGTGACGGCGTCGTACTCGTACAGGCCCTGGCTGGCCTTGGTCGTCGACTTGATGTGCCAGGTGATCAGCTTGCTGCCGAGCGCCTTGGCCACTTCCTCGGCCAGTACGGTCTTGCCGGTGCCGGGCTCGCCCTTGATCAACAGCGGCCGCTGCAGGGCGATCGCCGCATTCACCGCGACCTTCAGGTCGTCCGTCGCGACGTAGTTTTCCGTACCTTCGAAGCGTTGGCTCATGGTCATCCCCCGAGGCGGCTTCGGCCAGCCTCAAACAAACGTTCAATTCGTGGCCAGCCTAAGGCGCCACGAGGGATGTTCAAGCCGCTTTCGCCGGAACCACGAAATGTCGCGGCGACGGCGTTCAGTCCGCGCCGGGATTGATCGACACGGGGTCGCTGGCGGGGAAGGTCTCCTTCAGCCCCTTGTCGAGCTGCTTGTCGATGTGGGGGTCGGCGTTGGGCGCGACCGTCTCTTCCGGGTGAGCGGACGGCTCATGGTCGCTCGGCTTGTCGGCGTCGGCGGTCAACGGCTGACGTTCGATATCGCGGCCCTCGTCGTCCCGCGCCGCGTCGAGGTCGTCGTTGATCTCGGCGACATCGTCGTCGTCGAAGGCGCCGTCCTCGGAATCCACATCGTCCAGATCGTCGTCATCCTCGGCGCGGGTGGCGTCATAGACGTCCGGCGCCGCGTCGAAGTTGGCGATGTCGTCGCCATCTTCGACGAGGTGAGTTTCATCCAGGATCTCGGCGCGGTCCTGGGCTTCGAATTCGTAGTCGGAGGCTTGTGGAGTCATGGCGAGATTCCCGGGGTGACGGGCGAGACGCCCGCGGTCCCTGAATCAACCCGCCGGCGGGGCCGACGTTCCCGTCAGCGACGGTCATCACCGGCTAGACGGCGTATCCCTTGGCGCGCAGGCGATCCGCCATCTCATCGCGCCGCGCGCGCCATTCGTCGGCCAGAATGCCAAGGCCGACAACGTCCGTCGGCGCGCCGGCCTTGACGACATGGCGGCGGAACAGCGCCTCGCGCCGAAAGCCGTAACGCTCGTGCAGCCGCCAGACCGCTTCGTTGGTCTCCAGGACCTCGCACCACAGTTTCTGGAGGCCCAGGACGCCGAAGACATGCTCGAGCACCCAGTATTCGACGAAGGAGCCGACGCCCAGGCCGCGCACGGCCGGGTCCGCCAGGTAATAGGCCCAGGCGCAACGGCCATGCTGGCGGTTGATGTCGACGATATTGGCCAGGCCGACCGGCAGACCATCGGCCTCGATGATCCAGTACGTTCGCGTCGGGTCCCCGGCGATGCCGTCGAACCAGCGATCGTGCTCGTCCGGCGTGATCCTATGGTCCGAATACATGAAGGCCGCGACTTCGGGGCTGTTGCGCCAGGCCAGCAGACGCTCGCGGTCGGCCTCGACGACGGCCCGCAGGGTGACGTGAGTCATGCGCGTGGGTCTCCGCCAAGCGTCAACAGATCCGGCCGGCTGCGCACCAGGGCGCGGACGTCGTCGCTCGAGAAGGCCGGATTGGCTGCATAGAGGGCGTCGTAGACCGCTCGTACGAAGTCCAGGTCGTCGGGCCGGTCCACGGTCCAGCGCACCTCGCCCTCGACGGCGTCCTGAGCGTGGAACGCGAGGGCGTACCGCTCGGGCCGCCGGTACAGGAACGGCGTGACATGCTCGCGGTCATAGGGCTCGGACGTTTCCGCCGCCGCCTCGCGCAGGGCCGTGGACCGGAAGACCTCGACGTCCAGACCCTTGGGAAAAGTGCGCCGCTCGCCGGTGTTGGAGACGTAGTCGGCGCCCGTCGCCAGGAAGCGTTCGATTGTGGCGTCGATGACGCCTGGATCGGCCAGCGGGCAGTCGGCGGTCAGGCGGACGATGGTCTCCGCGGGGCCGAAGGCGTCGATGGCGCCGATAAAGCGGGCGAGCACGTCGTCGAGGCTGCCGCGATGGATATCGACGCCCGCCCGCGCGAGGGTGTCGACGAGACCATTGTCGCTCGCCTGGTCAGACGTCGCGACCACGATCCGGTCCAGCCGCGCGGCGCGCTTCAGTCGTTCGATCTGGCGGAGGACCATGGGCGCGCCGGCGAGGTCGGCCAGAACCTTGCCGGGAAGCCGACTGGAAGACATCCGCGCCTGAAGGATGGCCAGGACCACGGTCGTCGCCGTCAGCCGTCGTCGCCGAGGTCGAAGCGGTCGCGCAGGGCGCCGGCCACTTCGGCCATGATCGGAGACCAGTCCTGGTATCTGGTCGATGCGAAGCAGCGGACCTGGGGGTACCAAGGGTAGGCGTCGGAGCCGAGCATGGTCCAGGCATGGGCGACCGTCAGCATCCACACCGGCGCGCCGCAGGCGCCGGCGAGGTTGATCGTCGCGTTGGCGAAGCCGATGACCAGGTCCATCGCGCAGCAAAGGGCGGCGACATCGTCGAGATCGTTCTTCAGGTCGATGCCGGGCGGTTGCCAGATCTCGACCCCGAACTGCCGGGCCGCCAGCTCCAGCTCGGCGTCGCAGTCGCCGTACTGCAGGTTCACGAAGGTCGCGCCCGGCGTGGTCAGCACCGGAGCCCACTGCTCGAAGGGCGAGAAATAGCGGTGCCGGGCTCCGTTCCGGATCATGCTCTTCCAGAGCAGACCGATCTTCGGGCCGGGCAGGGCGGACAGCTGGTCGCGCCAGAAGGCGATGCGCTCCGGATCGGCCGTCAGATAGCGCTCCCGGGCCGGAAAAGCCTCGGCCGAACCGCGGAAGCGGCGCAGCAACGACCCGATCGGCGCCCAGAAATCGACGTCCGAAGCGTCCTCGTGGAACGGCGCGCCGCGCAGGACCTTGCCGTCGACCGCGAAGCTGGCGTGCGCGCCGACCTCCGCCATCGGGAAGGAGCGCTGAAACAGCGGAATCAGCCGCTGCTCCACCGCCAGGCAGAGCTTGCCCGCGGGCCCGATCGCTTCGGCAAGGTCGGGGAGGGCGTTGGCGAACAGCACTTCATCGCCCAGGCCCTGTTCGCCGAAAATCAGCAGGGTCTTTCCGGCGACGTCGCAGTCCGGCGTCCATTGCGGCCGGTTGATGTAAAAGCGGGTGACGTCGGCGAACCCGGGCTGCAGGCGAGCCTCGTAGTCGTCCCAGCCCTCCTTGAGGCGTCCGAGGGCCAGGTTGATCGTCGAGCGGGCGAGCAGCATCATCAGCCGCTCCTCCTCGTTCATCGCGCCGGCCATCGCCTGCTGCACGTCGGCGAGGGCGCCTTCCGGGTCTCCGAGCGCCAGTCGGGCGTTGCCGCGGTTGTAACGAGCCTTCGACATGGCCGGGTCGATGCGCAGCGATTCGTCGAAGAAGGTGGCCGACAGCGCCGGGTCGCCCTGTTCGCCGATCACGGTGCCCAGGGTGTTCCACAGCAGGGCCTGGTCAGGATGGGCCTCGATGGCCGGACGCAGCACCTCGATGGCGTCGGCGAAGCGGCCCTGGTCGCGTAGGGCGCAGGCCAGGTTGTTCGACGCTTCCGGCGAGCCGGGCCTGGCGACCAGATAGTGGGCGAACAGCTTCTCCGCCGTATCGACCATGCCCATGCGATAGGCGAGGCGGCCCAGGTCGTTGGCGACCTCCGCGTGGTCGGGAAGGAGGGCCAGCGCCGATTCGTAGCACTTGACCGACAGGCCGAAGTCGCCGGCCCGCTCGCGGGCGATGGCCATGAGGTACCAGGCGAAGCCGTTGCGCTCGTCCATTTCGAGCGCCTTGATGGCCAGGTCCCCGCCGGTCCTGAAATCATCCGCCTGCAGCGCCGCGACAGCCTGCTGCAGGATCGGCTGGATCGCCATCGCCCTCAGCTCGGCCACGGCGGCGTTGAGCCGGTCGAGCGCGGCCCGCGACGCCGAGTCGCCCGCCACCGCGCCGGCCATCCTCGGCGTCGCCGCCGCGACCTGGATTGGTTCCATGCCAAGAGCGACGGCTGAGGTCATCGACTTGACTGAGGGCTGCGGCATGCGGCGGCGACTCCGAGACGATCGGGCGAAGATGCAGTCCCTCGATCGCCTGATTATGCCTAATGGCCCATTAACCAACGGCGCCAGGTCGCGGGCTGGGCAAGGTCCCGTTAACCGTGCGACTTTAGCTTCCCCTTCATCGGGCGGGTTTAGATTCTTCGGAACGAGGGTTCCGCGGAAGCGCGCGCCACCGACTCGGAGTGAGACGCCTTGCCGCTTAAACTGTCGCTGAAGCCGGGAGAGAAGTTCGTTCTCAACGGCGCCGTCGTGCAGAACGGTGATCGGCGCGGGGTCCTTATTCTTCAGAACAAGGCCTCCGTCCTTCGCGAGAAGGACATCATGCAGCCGGAAGACGCCACCACGCCGGCGCGCCTCATCTATCTTCCGGTGATGATGATGTACCTCGATGAGCCTGGGGCGCTCCGCTACTACGACGAGTTCGTGCGCAGACTGTCGGAATTCATGGGCGTGATCCGCAATCCGGACGTGCTCGCCGACTGCGTCGCCATCTCCAAGCACGCCATGAGCAAGGAATACTACAAGGCGCTCATGCTGTGCCGGAAGCTGATCGAGTACGAAGACGAAAGGTTGGGCAATGTCGCTGCAGGCGTATCAGCAGGCCGCGGCGCGGGCTGAAGCTCCGCGCGAGGCGGAATACCGCCTCTTCGGCCAGGTGACTCGCGCCCTGATGCAGGCCGCGGACCTGTCGCCGGACGACATCAAGGGGCGGATCGACGCTCTGGACTGGAACCGTCGCCTGTGGTCGGCCCTGGCCAGCGATTGTTCGGATCCCGCCAACCAGTTGCCCGTGCCGCTTCGCGCACAGATCATCTCGCTCAGCCTCTGGGTCAGTCGGCACACCAGCGCCGTCATCCGCCAGGAAGAGGAAATCGAGCCGCTCATCGACATCAACCGCATCATGATGAGCGGTCTGTCCGGCGGAGCCGAGGCGGCCTGACGGCCGGCGCGCCCAACCTTCGATCTATGCAGACTTTGCCGCCCGGCCAATAGCGCCGGGCGGTTCGCGTTGCGCCCGCCGCCGGACCGGCGTTACCCCAGAGTTTGTCTATATTTTTCAATCGAATACGCCATCGCCTCCGATGCCAAAACTGGCCTGCGCCTTGCGATGCCCCAGATTGAGCAAGAACGCTCGCCGGCAAAAGCCGGGACATCACCCGACCAGAATGGAAGGACCCGCCGATGATCAGCAATTCGGTGAACACCAACGTTGGCGCGCTCGTTGCGCTCCAGAACCTCAACGCGACCAATATGGAACTGTCGCAGACCCAAAGCCGCATCAACACGGGCAAGAAGGTCGCCAACGCGAAGGACAACGGCGCTGTCTGGGCCATCGCACAGACGCAACGCGGCACTTCGCAGGCCCTGAACGCCGTGAAGGACTCGCTCGACCGCGGTCGGTCCACGATCGACGTGGCCATCGCCGCCGGCGAGACGGTTTCGGATCTGCTGTTGCAGATGAAGGAAAAAGCCCTGGCGGCGTCGGACACCACGCTCGACTCCACCAGCCGATCCGCTCTGAACGAGGACTTCAAGGCCCTGCGCGATCAAATCGCCAAGGCCGTGTCGAACGCCGATTTCAATGGGAGCAATCTCATCAAGACCGGCGCTACCGCTATCGCGGCCCTCGCCAATGCGGATGGATCGTCCAAGATCACCGTGGCTGCTGAAGTCATGGCCCTGGGCGGTTCGATCGTGACCGTCGCCGCGGCGGGCTCGATCGGCACGGCGACCCTGGCGACCACCATGATCGCCACGGTCTCGACCTCCATCACCAACACCGGCGCGGCTCTCGCGCGTCTCGGCACCAAGGCCAAGGCGTACGATGCGCACTCGACCTTCGTCGGCAAGCTGCAAGACAGCATCGACGCGGGCGTGGGCAACCTCGTCGACGCTGACCTCGCGAAGGAAAGCGCCAAGCTCCAGGCTCTGCAGACCAAGCAGCAGCTCGGAGTCCAGGCTCTCTCGATCGCGAACACGTCGACGCAGTCGCTGACGCGTCTGTTCCAGTAGGCCGCGACGCCGGGCGGGGTTCGCACCCCGCCCGGCAGGCTTTTCCTCCGGGGCGCCCGGCAGGAATTGCCACCCATGCCCGCAACTCGGCAATTTCTGCCGACCCGCGGCGTCCCTAACAGACATATAACGCTGTAACATCAGTAGTTTATCGCTGCCGCCTCGCTAGGCTGTTCTGGCCCGGCGATTGCTTCCTCCCCAGGTGGGCAAAAGGCCCCCGGCCGTCAAAACGACGCCGGTTCACCTGAAAGGAACCATCGTCATGGCGCTGAACAGCGTTAACACGAACAACGGCGCGCTCGTCGCGCTGCAAAACCTGAACGCCACCAACCGCGAGCTGGACGTCGTCCAGAGCCGCATCAACACCGGCAAGAAGGTCGCTTCGGCGAAGGACAACGGCGCCGTTTGGGCCATCGCCCAGACTCAGCGCGGGACGTCCAACGCCCTGAACGCCGTGAAGGACTCGCTCCAGCGCGGCCAATCCACCATCGACGTCGCGATCGCCGCCGGCGAGTCGGTTTCCGATCTGCTCCTGCAGATGAAGGAAAAGGCTCTGGCCGCGTCGGACACCACGCTCGACTCCACCAGCCGTTCGGCGCTGAACGAAGACTTCAAGGCTCTTCGTGACCAGATCGCCAAGGCTGTGACCAACGCCGACTTCAACGGCGCCAACATGATCAAGGCTTCGGGCAACACCGTGACGGCTCTCGCCAACGCGGACGGCTCGTCGAAGATCACGGTGGCGGCGCAGTCGCTGGCGCTGGGCGGCGCGAACGTCACCGTGGCCGCCACGGCCTCGCTGAGCACCGCGACCATCGCGGCCACCCTGGTCACCACGGTCAGCACTTCGATCACCAACGTCGGCTCGGCCCTGGCCAAGCTCGGCACCGGTTCGAAGGCCCTGGAAGCCCACCTGTCGTTCGTCGGCAAGCTGCAAGACAGCCTCGACGCCGGCGTGGGCAACCTGGTCGACGCCGACCTGGCGAAGGAAAGCGCGAAGCTGCAGGCCCTGCAAACCAAGCAACAGCTCGGCGTGCAGGCTCTGTCGATCGCCAACAGCTCGACATCGTCCCTGCTCGGTCTCTTCCGCTAAGGGCTACGCCAATAGGGGCGGGCGGCTCTCGCCGTCCGCCCCGGTTGCGCGAGCGAAGGTGGAGAGATCTTCGTCCCGCGCGCATTCGAAGAGACGCCGGTCGGAACGGTCCGGCGAATGGAGAGATGAAAGCCATCGCACCCTTGTCGCCCGTGTCAGGAGCAGGAGCCTTCCCGGCCCCGGCGATTGATCGCGTCGACATGCCCAGGGCCCCGAAGGAGCCCGCGCCGCAGGGCGCGGACCTGCGTCTCGTCATCGAGGAAGACGAGAAGTCCGGCGCCATCGTCTACAAGACTCTCGACCGTCGCACCGGCGAGGTGGTCCGGCAGCTTCCGCGCGAGGAAGTTCTGCGCCTGAAGGACGACCCTGCCTACGACCCCGGCGACATCGTCGACGCCAAGTCCTGAGGCGACCCTCATTGCGGCGTCACGCCGCAGGGCGATCAGCCCCTTGTCCGACGCGGCCCCGGTCGCGGCGGCAATCATGGTTTATGCGCGTTAACCATACGCACACGATCTCCCGCCAGCCTTGTCTGCGGGGCGATCCAGTGAGTCGCTCTCATCTGCGAAGCGCCTTGCTAGGAGAAGCCCTATGGCGATCAGCGTCCACACGAACCAGTCCGCCCTGGTCGCACTTCAGAACCTGAACAAGACCAACGACGATCTGGCCGGCGCCCAGAACCGCATCAGCACGGGGCTGAAGGTCCAGGGGGCGAAGGACAACGCTTCGGTCTGGGGCATCGCTCAGGCTCAGCGCGCCGACATCGGCGCGCTCAACGCGGTGAAGATGAGTCTCGATCGCGCCCAGTCGATCGCCGATGTGGCGATGTCGGCCGGCGAGACGGTCTCCGACCTGCTCCTGCAGATGAAGGAAAAGGTGACCGCGGCGATGGACCCGTCCCTGGACACCGTCGCCCGGACCGCGCTCGACTCCGACTTCAAGTCGCTTCTGCGGCAGCTGACGCAGGTCAAGAACGACGCCGAGTTCGACGGGGCGAACCTGCTCGATGGGTCGCTCGGCGCCAGCATCCGTTTCCTCGCCAACGCCGACGCTAACTCCTTCATCACCCTGACCAGCAAGAACCTGTCGCTGGGCGGGGCTTTCGTGACCATCGCGGCCACGGCGTCGATCACCACCGCGACCCTGGCGACGGCGGTGCAATCCGCGCTGACGACGTCGATCTCGAACGTCAACCAGGCGCTTGGCGATCTTGGCGCGCAGGCCCGGCAGATCGAGGCTCACAACGGCTTTGTGGCCAAGCTGACGGACACGCTGAACACCGGCATCGGCAACCTCGTGGACGCCGACCTGGCCAAGGAAAGCGCACGCCTGCAAGCCCTGCAGGTCCAACAGCAGCTGGGCGCTCAGGCGCTGTCGATCGCCAACCAGGCGCCGCAGGTCATCCTGTCGCTGTTCAAGAGCTGATGACGGGCGTCGCGTCACGGTTCCGCCGTGACGCGACGCTATAGCCGGCCGCTGCGGGGGCGGAGCGCCTGAATGATCGAGCTACGCGATCTTTCGTCCGAGGACGAGGAGCGCCTTTACGAGTGGCGCGGCGAGCCGGAGGTGGCGCGCTGGATGTCCGACGCCGATGTGTCGGGCCGCGAGGCGCATCGCGCCTGGTTCGAACAGCTGTCGACGGATCCTGACCTCAAGGGGTGGATGATCACGCGGGGCGGCCGACCCGCCGGACTGCTGACCCTGACGGGCCTTACCGGCCACCACCGTCGCGCGGCGTGGAACTGGTTCGTCGGCGATCGCGAGGCGCGGGGCAGGGGCGTGGGCCGCGCCGCCCAGGTGCTGGGGCTCGACCGCGCGTTCGGAGACCTCGGTCTGCACAAGGTCTGGGCCGAGGTCATGGCCGACAACGACGCGGCGGTGAAGATACTGGCGGACGTCGGCTTTCGGCGCGAGGGCTACCTTCGCGGCCATGTACTGTCGGGCGGCAAGCCGCGCGACGTGGTCCAGTTGGGCATCCTTGACGAAGAGTGGCGGCGCCTGGCGCCGGCGGCTCGCCAGCGTCTGGTCGAGGCGGGCCTCGTGGCCCGCTAACGGTGCGGCTTAACCTCTTCTCAGCCCTTGTCCGTCAAGGTCTTGGCGCGGAACTCCATCCGGACGCCGATGACCATCACGATCGATACCAGCTCTCTCCTGAGTTACTATCAGGCGCGCACTGGCGGAATGGCTTCCGCCGGAGCGTCGACGGCTGGCGCGACGACCGCGAGTGGCGCCAGAAAATACGCCCCGACTCCGCCGTGGTCGACGAGCTCGACCGCCGCCAAATCCAGTGAGCTGGTCAAGCAGGCCCTGGCTGGCCGCCGCTTCATCGATGAAGGCGCCGCCCAGCTCGACCTTCCGGGCGCGAGCGCGGACTACAAGAAGCTGTTCGCGCTCTATCAGGGGCTGAACGCCCTCAACGGCCTGGCGGAGCGCGCCAAGACCACCGGCATCAGCACGACCGAGGTGAACCGGCTGTCGTCGGTGTTCGCCCGCGGCGTCGGCGAGATCACGAGCTACACCGACAAGCTCAAGATGGACGGCATGCGCCTCACCCGGGGCGACACCATGATCACCGACAAGTCGGCGGTCGGCGTGCCGCGCGCCATCTACAAGTACAATACCGGCAAGCTGCACACCGGCGGCCAGAACGACGCAGTGGCCGCCTTCCAAGGCGCCGTCCAGTTCGACATCACCGTCAAGCGCGGCAATGTCACCCAGACCCTGGCCATAGACCTGTCGGAGATCAGCGGCACGCGCTCGATGGGCGCTGTGGCGACGTTGATCAACGACAAGCTCGCGGCGGCCGGCCTGCAGACTCGATTCAGCGTCGAGAGAACCGCCGGGGAACCGCGCAAGGTCACCACCGGCGGCACGACCGTGACCCTGCCGGCCATCGCAGACGACTATTCGTTCAAGATCAGCGGCGATTCGACCGAGGCCATCTCCTTCTCGGCGGCGACGACCGCGCCGGCGGTCTATGTGACGACCTATGCCGGCAATCCCGACCCGGACAAGAACACCAAGACCGAGGACGGCAAGTTCGAGACGACACTGGTCAAGCTCGACGGCACGACGGTCGGCGCCGAGGGCTCGAAGATCTCGTCCGGCACGCTCGAGGGGACGATCGAGACGGTTCGCTCGACGAAGATGGGGGCCGACGGCTCGCTCTATGTGCTGGCCGATGTCAACGGCACGGTCGACAACCAGACCGTCAAGGGCGAGCGCGATGTCGCCCTGCTGAAGTATGATAGCGCCGGCAAGCTGATGTACGCCCGCACGCTGGGCGCCTCGGACAGCGCGGAGGGGCTGGCGTTGTCTGTCGCCTCCGACGGGCGGGTGGCCATCGCGGGGCGGGTGACTGGCGAGCTGAACGGCGCGACCGAGGGCCCCATCAACTCCGGCGAGACGTCCACCAAGAGCGATAGCTTCGTGACGGTCTTCGACGCCAAGGGCGACGAGATGTGGACCCAGCGCCGCGGCGCCCTGGCTGAGGACGAGGCGACGCAGGTGGCGTTCGGCGATGGCGGGATGGTCTATGTCGCCGGGCGGACCAAGTCGTCCCTGCCGAGCGGCGGCGGCGCGTTGGGCGGCTGGGACAACTATCTGATGGCCGTCGCGCCCGACTCCAAGGGCGCGCCCAAGACCTTGTTCACGACCCAGTTCGGAACCTCCGGCGAAGACAGCGTCGGCGGCATCGTCGTCGACGGCTCGACCGTCACCGTCGCCGGAGTCGAAAACGGCCGCGGCGTGTTGCGGAGCTTCTCGGTGACCCCGACGACCACCGAGCAGGTCCGCACCGATGACAACGGCCTGACCAACATCACCACGACCACGACCACCAATGGCGTGCCGACGGTGACCTCGCAGGACTACGGCGCGCACGATGGCGGCAGCGCCCCGGTCAAGACGACGACCACGACCTGGACCTCGGCCGCCAGCTTCACGGCCGGCGCGACACGGGACATCGGCCAGATGGGCGGCGGGTCGATCAGCGGCCTTGGCATCGACGGCGGCTACCTGTGGATCGCCGGCACGACCTCGAACGGCGCCCTGGACGTCAACGGCGCCACGCGCGCCTACAGCGGTGCGCAGGACGCCTTCGCGGCGCGGCTTTCCACCGATCTTTCCAGCACTTCAGGTGACAACCTCGCCTACTTCGGCGGCGCGGGCCAGGACACGGTGACGGCCATGACCGTGGCCGACGGCAAGGTCTGGGTGTCGGGACTGGCCAGCGCCGACCAGCCGCTGACCTCGGCGATCGCCACCAAGGACGGCTACCTGGCCAAGATCGACGTCGCCACCGGCGCGGTCGAGGCCCAGCGGATCACCGGCAAGGACGGCTACGCCACCGCCACCTCGATCGCGGTCGACACCACCGGCGCCAGCGCGCTCGACAAGTTGGGCCTGCCCAAGGGCGCGCTGCTCTACGCGGACTCGACGAAGCTGGTCTCGGCGACCGGCGTGCGGGCGGGCGACAGCTTCCAGATCCGCACGACTGAGGGGGGGCGCCTCAACACCGTGACCATCGAGGCCAACGACACGCTCGACACCCTGGCCACGAAGATCAAGCGGGCCGGCGGCTTCAAGGTGAAGGTCGAGGTCGTGTCCGACGGGGAGTACCGCCGCATCAAGATCACGCCGCAGCTCAAGACCGCCTCGGTCGAGGTGCTGCCGGGCAAGAACGGCGACGCGCTCGAGGCGCTGGGCATCACCCAGGGCGTCATCCGCAACACGGTGATCGACAAGGACGGCAAGAGCGTATCGGCGGATGGGCAGGGACCGGTGTTCGGCATCGGCCTGGACATCGATCTGAACCTGTCCTCGAAGGACAGCATCGCCGCGGCCATCGCCGCGATCGGCAAGTCGCTGAGCAAGGTCCGCGACGCCTACCGGACGTTGGAGGCGGCGGCCAAGCCGCAAGTCCAGGCGACGCCCGGCGCCGGCGGCGCGGTGCCCGAGTACATGAGCAACCAGATCGCCAACTATCAGGCCGCGCTGGACCGCCTGACCGGCTACGGCTGATCACGCGGACTTGAAAGCGTCACCGCCGCACGCTAGCGGTGATCCCATGGAATTCTTGAAGGATCGGCGGATTGTCCTCGCCCTCGGCGGCGGCGTCGCCCTGTTGCTCGGCATCCTGATCGCGGTGTCGATCATGCGCGGCAGCAAGGCGCCGGCCGAGCCTCCGCCCGCCTCGCAGGGCGGCCTGGTCGTCGAGACCGGCCGCGACGACGACAGCAAGCTCGATCCGGCGCGCCCGATCCGTTGCTTCGTGGCGGGGCAATTCGTGGGCGAGCTGACTCTCGTTCAGTGCGCGGAGCGCAACGGCGTCGCCACCGGCGCCCTGGACGTCGGCGTCGACGAGACCGGCGCCCTGGCCGCGGCGGACGCCGCAGGCACCCTCCTGGCGCCGCTGCCGCCCGCACCCTCGGTCGCTCAGCCGGCCCAGCCAAACCCGGCGACGCCGTCCGAGCCCGCGCCGACGCAGGCGTCGGGCTCGACCTGCTGGCGGTATGCCGGCGGCGCCTGGTCTCAGGCCGGAACCATGGATCTCAACAGCTGCGTCCAGACGCTGTTCGCCGGCCAGTGCGAGAAGCGCGGCGGCGCCACCTACGGTCGCTGGGGGGACCAGACCTTGCGGCTGGTCCGCGACAAGGTCGAAATCTCGTCGGACAATCGCCGCTTCCGGACCCTGGTCGACCAGGGGCCGAACTGCTCGATCCCGCCGGTCGGCTGACCGGCCGCCTCCAGTCCAGGTACACGCCATGTCGCGCTTCGCCCTGACCGTCGCCCTCGCCGCCTCGATGCTGGGCCTGGCCGCCTGCGAGAAGGCGTTCGAAGCGCCGCTCGATCGAGGCGTCTGTTACCACATGGGCGTGTTGCCCGACGGCGGCGTGAAGTTCAACGTCGTGGCGCGCAACATCGACAGCATCGAGAAATGCGCGGCCCAGCTGGAAGGCATGCGCCTGCGCTTCCTGCGCATGGGCGGCCAGAACAGCGAGCTGATCGGCGCCTATCAGGGCAGCTTCATCTACCTGCGCCGCGGCGGCATCTACCGGGCCCAGAAGTGGAACGGAAATCAGTACCTGCTGCTGGTGCGCACCGGCGACGGCCGCCTGGTCAATCCGGGCGCCGTCCAGTAGCGCCGCCTCCCGCCTAGCGTGCGGCGACAAATCTCCAGTTGCGCACAGGAACATTTCATGAACATGCTTTCATGAGTTGTTAACGCCCGCTAGCTTGGGCGTCAGATTCCGGCGCGGGCCGGGGCTCCGATCGTCGGGCTCCGCGGGCGTGGTCGCCGGGCGCGTGAAGGAGATCCCCATGGCGGGCAGTGTCAACAAGGTCATTCTGGTCGGCAATCTCGGCGCCGATCCCGAGATCCGCACCCTCAATTCCGGCGACCGCGTCGCCAACCTGCGCATCGCCACCTCGGAGAGCTGGCGCGATCGCGCCACCGGCGAGAAGAAGGAGCGGACCGAGTGGCACCGCGTCGTGGTGTTCAACGACAACATCGTCAAGGTGGTCGAGCAGTACCTGAAGAAGGGCTCGACGGTTTACATCGAAGGCGCCCTGCAGACGCGCAAATGGACCGACCAGCAGGGCCAGGAGAAGTATTCCACCGAGATCGTGCTGCAGAAGTTCCGCGGCGAGCTGACCATGCTCGGCGGCCGTGACGGCGGCGGCGGCGCGGGGCGCGACGACGGCGATTTCGGCGGCTATTCCGGCGGCGGCTACTCCGGCGGCGCCCGCAGCCAGCCCTCCGGACCGAAGGAAAGCTTCTCGGCCGACCTGGACGACGAGATCCCGTTCTAGGGCCGGGCAGGGGTTTCCCCCGCCCGTCTGACCGTGCGAAGAGCCCGGCGTGACCCCGACCGGCTCCGACAGATCCGCCTTCACCCTCGCCGAATGGGGCGCCATCGGCGCCATCCTGCTGGTCTGGGGTGTCAACAACGCCGCCGCCAAGGTGGCGACCGGCGCCCTGCCGCCGCTGCTGGTCGGCGGGCTGCGGTTCGCGATCGCTCTGGTGGTCCTGCTGCCGTTCCTGAGGCCGCCGCTGCCGCCGCTCAAGCAGATCCTGCCGATCGTGCTGCTGGTCGGCCCGTTGCACTTCGGCCTGATCTACTGGGGCTTCTCGCTGATCGACAACCTCAGCCCCATGGTGGTGGCGCTGCAGCTGTGGATCCCGATGACCGCCTTCTTCGCCTGGCGCATGCTGGGCGAGCGGATGTCGCCCGCCGCGCTGGCCGGGATGGCGGTGGCCCTGGTCGGCGTGGCCTGGATGAGCCTCGATCCGCACGGCGCCGCCGACCTGCCGGGCATCGCGCTGGGCGTGTTCGCCTCGGGCCTGTGGGCGGTCGGCACGGTGCTGGTGCGGCGCATGCCCGGCGTCCCGCCGCTGAAGATGCAGGCCTTGACCAGCCTTGTCGCGGCGCCGGTCCTGCTCGGCGCCTCCTTCGCGGTCGAGGGCGACATCGTCAGCGCGATGGCCTCGGCCGGCTGGCTGGTCTGGGGGACGGTTCTCTTCGCGGCCCTGGCCTCGACCGTCGGCGCCACCGCGCTGCTGTTCTGGCTGGTCCAGCGGCGGGAACCGGGACGGGTCACGCCGTGGTTCCTGCTGACCCCGCTGGTCTCCTGCGGCATCGGGATCGGCCTGATGGGCGACCGGATCACGCCGCAGCTGGTGTTGGGCGGCGGCGCGACTTTGGTCGGCGTGGCCCTGGTCGCCCTGTCGGAGCGCCGCGCAGCGGTGCGGGCCGCGGCCGACCGTCAGATCCAGACCTAGAGCACGATGGCATCAGACGGAATCGTCTGATGGCTGAATCGTGCTCTAGAATCAAAGGTGTAGAGCCTGATTCAGGGTTCAGATTGTTCCATCTGAACCCATCAGGCTCTAGTACGAGCAAGCCGTCTCGCGGGCGACAAGCCGGCCGCCGCCGCGCGAGAGGCGACGCCGAGCGGGCCGGCTATCGGCCCTTAATCACGCCGCAGGCCACCCGGTCGCCGGCCCCGCCGATGGGCTGGCTCGTATAGTCATCGGCCTTTGCATGGATCACTAGCGCCGAGCCGTCGGCGTCGAGCAGGCCGGGTTTGCCGCCGCCGGCCGCCAGGGAGACGAAGGACGTGAAGACGTCGGCCGTCGCCGTGCCGTCCGCGCCGGCGAACAGGTTGGGCAGGTCGCCGCTGTCGTTATGGCCGGCCGCCATGAAGCCGTGGACCACCGTCGGCTGATCGTGGACGTGGCCCCCCGCCGATTTGAAGTCGGCGCTCGAGCAGTCGCCCTTCTCGTGGAAATGCAGGCCGTGCCAGCCGGGCGTGAGCCCCTTGGCCTCGATGCGGACGACCACGCCGCGGGCCCCTTCGGACAGGGTGGCGCGGCCCAGGTCCTCGCCCCCTGGCCCCTTCAGATCAACCTGGACGGAGGAGGGAGCGGCCAGGGCGGGGAGGGCGACGGCGGCGGCGGCGAGAACGATCGGAAAAAGGCGCATCAAACACGCTCCAGAGGGCTGAAAACGGCGCGCGAAGGTGGCGCGCGGGGGACTGGGATGTTAACAAACGGGCGGACGTTTTGTGTCCGATTCTGACAGCAAAATCCCGCACTTGACCGACGAAAACACGACCCCTCCGGAAGACGGACGGCGGGGGGCTGTAGCCCCCATCGCCATCGAGGACGAACTGAAGCGCAGCTATCTCGACTACGCCATGAGCGTGATCGTGAGCCGGGCGCTTCCCGACGTGCGCGACGGCCTCAAGCCCGTGCACCGCCGCATCCTGTTCGCGATGAACGAGAACGGCTTTTCGTCCAACGCCGCCTATCGAAAGTCGGCCCGGACCGTCGGCGACGTCATCGGTAAGTACCACCCGCACGGCGACGTGGCGGTGTACGACGCCATGGTGCGGATGGCGCAGCCCTTCTCGATGGGCCTGCTGCTGATCGACGGCCAGGGCAACTTCGGCTCGGTCGACGGCGATCCGCCGGCCGCCATGCGGTACACCGAGAGCCGGATGACCAAGGCCGCCGAGGCCCTGCTCGCCGACCTCGACAAGGATACGGTCGACTTCCAGGAGAACTATGACGGCTCCGAACAGGAGCCGACGGTCCTGCCGGCGCGGATTCCGAACCTGCTGGTCAACGGCGCCGGCGGCATCGCCGTCGGCATGGCGACCAATATCCCGCCGCATAACCTGGGCGAGGTCGTCGACGCCTGCCTGGCCTATATCGACGATCCGGAGATCGGCGCCGACGCGCTGCTCGACATCGTGCCGGGGCCAGACTTTCCGACCGGCGGCGAGATCATGGGCCGCACCGCCTCGCGCAACGCGCTGCTGACCGGTCGCGGCTCGGTGATCATCCGCGGCAAGGCCTCGGTCGAGGAGATCCGCAAGGATCGCGAAGCCATCGTCATCACCGAGATTCCGTTCCAGGTGAACAAGGCGACGCTGCAGGAGCGCATCGCCGAGCTGGTCCGCGACAAGAAGATCGAGGGCATCAGCGACATCCGCGACGAGAGCGACCGCGATGGCATGCGCGTGGTCATCGAGCTCAAGCGCGACGCCTCGGGCGAGGTCATCCTCAACCAGCTCTACCGATTCACCGCCCTGCAGAGCAGCTTCGGCTACAACATGCTGGCCCTGAACCGCGGTCGTCCGCTGCAGATGGGTCTGCGCGAGATGATCACGGCCTTCGTCGAGTTCCGTGAGGACGTCGTCGTCCGGCGGACCAAGTTCGAGCTGACCAAGGCGCGCGACCGCGGACATGTCTTGGTGGGTCTGGCCATCGCCGTGGCCAACATCGACGAGTTCATTCACATCATCCGCAGCTCGGCCGACCCGGCCGAGGCCCGCGAGCGTCTGTGCGGCCGCGACTGGCCGACCGGCGACATGATGCCCCTGATCGCGCTGATCGCCGATCCGCGCACCGTCATCACCGGCGGCGACAAGGTGCGCCTGTCCGACGAACAGGCCCGGGCCATCCTCGCCCTGACCCTGTCGCGGCTGACCGGACTTGGCCGCGACGAGATCATGGAGGAGGCCGGCGGCCTCGCCACGACCATCGCCGGCCTGCTGGAGCTGCTCAGCGACCGGGCCAACATCATGGCCGTGATCCGCGAGGAACTGGTCGAGATCCGCGAGAAGTTCGCCATCCCGCGGCGCAGCGTGTTCGCCGAGGGCGACGCCGACCTCGAGGACGAGGACCTGATCGCTCGCGAGGACATGGTCATCACCGTGACCCACGGCGGCTACGTCAAGCGCACGCCGCTCTCGACCTATCGGTCGCAGCGCCACGGGGGCAAGGGCCGCTCGGGGATGTCGACCAAGGAAGAGGACGCCGTCACCCGGGTGTTCTCGGCCTCGACCCACGCGCCGGTGCTGTTCTTCAGCTCGGGCGGCAAGGTCTATCGCCTGAAGGTCTGGCGGCTGCCGCAGGGCACGCCGACCTCGCGCGGCAAGGCCTTCGTCAACCTGCTGCCGATCGAGCCGGGCGAGAGCATCACCTCGATCCTGCCGCTGCCCGAGGACGAGGCCCAGTGGGACGC